>Ga0256830_1000177_pt1 | contig 58389 bp, 41 predicted proteins | sample 128326metaG_FD_190537 | JGI IMG/M metagenome (GOLD analysis project Ga0256830, IMG submission 190537) | Hydrothermal vent microbial communities from Lau Basin, Pacific Ocean - 128-326 | ecosystem: Environmental > Aquatic > Marine > Hydrothermal vents | place: Pacific Ocean: Lau Basin | collected... | reverse complement strand
GTACCCGATTTCGCGAGGTTGGCTCCAATTCATTATGGGCAAGCTCAGCCCCCCTCTTTCGACCATTTTACGAAGCCCAGAGCCCATTTCGGCGACCTGTAGGTCCCCAACTCGATACGCTCGCGACGGCTCACCGGTGATTACCCAAGGGAAGGGGCCGCGGTAGGCCGTCCACGAATTTCTCACGAATGCACGAATGGGGCGGCTCTTCATTCGTGTATTCGTGCCCCATTCGCGGACGGCTGGTCTTCCTATCCCCACAAGACGGCTCAGCGGCTCAGATGACCGCCGTAGCCGGCGGCGACCAAGTTGAGGATGGCAAAGCCCAAGAAAGCCAGAGTGAACTGGCCGCTGGGGAGGATGAAGCAGAGGCTGATGGCGAGGCCAAGACCGCTGGCGAGAAGACCGTGCTCAACGTGCTGTCGCCCGGCAATCTTTCCGGCTACGAAGCCCCCGATCAAGGCCCCCACGACGCCCAAGCCGTTGGCAATCAACTCCACGGTGGGCGAAACCTGCTGCGAACCGGCCGGCGTCATCAGGCTGACGACGAGGAAGCCGACGAGCAGGGTAAAGGCAAAGTCGGTGAGAAAACCGGTGAGAACGGCCAGCACGTTGATGTTGGAGAAGTCCAGATTGCTCATAGGTCTCCCTCCAGCTTCTCTCGGGGGATGGGGAGGGTGAAGCCGAAAGTGCTCCCCTGTCCGACCTGACTCTCGACCCAGACCTTGCCGCCGTGGGCTTCGACGACCGAGCGAACGATGGCCAGCCCCAGGCCATGCCCTTCCTGGGCGATGGTCTCGCGCATCCCCGTTCGGTAGAACTTGCTGAAGAGGCCACGCTGCTTGGCTGGCGGGATGCCCGGCCCGGTGTCGGTCACGGTCACAACGAGGGCGTCCTCCTGGCGGAAGAGGCAGACGGTGACCCGACCGCCGGCGGGCGTGTATTTGATGGCGTTGCTCACCAGGTTGCTCACCGCCTGACTCAGCCGCAGGGGATTGCCGACGATGGGGGGCAGGTCAGGAGCGATCTCCATCTCCAGCGTGATCTGCTTCTCCTCGGCCTGGAACCGGAAGGATTCCACCACCTCCTCCACGATCTGGTCCATCAGGCAGCGTTCCGTCATCCGGTCCATCCCTGCCTCAATTTGGGCCAGGTCGAGGAGGGAGTCAATGAGGGTCTGCATCTTCAGCACGGCACCCAGGATGGCCTCCACGCTCTCATGCAGGTAGGAGGGGATCTCTTCGATGGCTTCCTTCAGCAAGCCGGCGTGGCCGTAGATCAGCCCCAGGGGCGACTTCAGGTCGTGGGAGACGGTGGCGACCAGTTCATCTTTAAGGGTGTCCAGCGCCTTGAAGTGGGTGATGTCATGCAGCGTGATCACGGTGCCCATTGCCTCCACCGGCTGGACGACGACCTCGAAGGTGCGACCATCTTCCCAGACGATCTCCGACTGAGTGGGCTTCCCAGAGGTCTGGGCTTGCCGGACCAGTTCGAGGAACTGGGGGATGGCGATGGAGTCGGAGAGGGGGCGGCCAATGGTAGCGTCGGGCTCCAGGCCCAGGGCCCGGCTGGCAGCCGGGTTGACGAGGAAGACCACACCTTGGGGGTCGAGGACCAGAATGGCGTCCTGGACGCTGTTGATGATGGTGGTCAGGGTGGTCTGTTGCCGGCGGACGTATTCGTAGAGGCGGGCGTTCTGGATGGCTGCTGCAGCCTGGTGGCCCACCGCGGTCAATAGGGAGAGGTCTTCCTCCGTAAAGGCCCCCGGCTGGGAGTGGATTAGGGTCAGCAAGCCGTACACCCGTTCTTGGTGGATGAAGGGGACGGCGAGGGCTGAGCGCACGGTGTAGGGGGTGTCGGGGAGGGATAGCCAACGGGGGTCCGTCTGGGCATCGGCGACCACAGCGCCTCGACGGTGACGTAACACCCAGCCGGCCAATCCTTTTTCCAGCACCGCCTGGATGACTTGCTGAGAGACGGCCGGCGGCAGGTCGTTGCGGATCAAGATCTGCCGCTCCACCCTGCCCTCAACGTCCAGCAGGAAGATGCTGCCCTGTTCGGCGCCGGTGCTGCTGATGGTGAGGGAGAGGATGCGGCTCAGCAATTCGTCCAGGTCGAGGAGGGTCGCGATCTGCTGGGTGATTTCGTAGAGCAGGTGGGCATGCTGGGTCCGGAGGTTCACCGGAAACTCCTCTGCTCCCCAGGAGGAGCTTATGGGGTCTCGAAAAGGCGGGCGATCTCGTCCCGTTGGAAGCGGGGGAGCGGTCTGGTGCTGTCACCCTGGTGCACGAGCAGGCCCTGCTCCGGGGGGACGACCTGCCCGATGATGGCCGCTTCGATGCCGGCCTGGTGAAGGGCGGCGACGATGCGCTCGGCGTCGGCAGGGGCTGCCGTCAGCAGGAGACTGCCCGACCCGATGACTCCCCAGGGGTCCAAGCCGAAGGCAGCACAGAGGCGGGCCGTCTCGGGGAAGAGGGGGACGGCCTGAGCCTCGATCTCCAGGCCGACGTTGGCCGCCTGGGCCAACTCCCACAGGCCGGTGGCCAGCCCGCCCTCGGTGGGATCGTGCATAGCGTGGACGGGGGCGGTCTCGGTGGCGATCTGGGCATCCCGGACCACACTGATGCCTGGGTCGTGGAGGAAGGCGGCACAGCGATCCAGGAAGGGTTCGTCCAGGCCGTTTTCGGCGATGAGGGTCTCTCGCTTCTCACGGGCGATGATGGAGGTGGCCTCGACCGCTATCCCTTTGGTCAGCACCACAGCATCCCCGATCTGAGCACCGGCGGTGGTGACCAGGCGTTCCCGAGCCACCTCGCCCAGCATCACGCCGACGACGATGGGACGGAAGAGGTCGTAGGTGACTTCGGTGTGGCCACCCACCAGGCCAGCCCCGATCTCCTGGCAGGCCGCGTGCATCTGGTCGAAGATCATCTCCGCCATCGAGAGGTCGGCCTGGCCCTCAGGAAGCAGAAGGGTGGCCATAAACCAGCGGGGCCGGGCGCCGGTGGTTGCCACGTCGTTGGCGTTGACGTGGACGGCGTACCAGCCGATCTCATCGGTGGCGAAGGTGATGGGATCGGTCTTGGCGACCAGGTAGCGATCGCCGAAGTCCAGGACGGCCGCGTCTTCCCCGAAGCGAGGTCCGACGACCACCCGAGGGTCGGCAGGCGCGACGGCAGCCAGTAGGCGCGTCAGGTGTTCTGGAGGGAGCTTGCCCAGGGGGAGACGTTCTGGGAAGGGTGTCGGTTCTCCCATCGCAACTCACGATTGTCACAGGTGCTCGTGAAGTAGGCCAACCAACGGGATGCCACAACAAAAGGCCGCCCCAGCTATGAGGAGGCGGCCCTTTGCTGGCGCCGTAGCACCTACAAAAGAACAGGAGGCGGTGCTACGGCGCGTTCGGTACAGTTATGACTCATGGGCACCACCTCCTTTTCTTGGGATAGCTGGGCCGGAAGTCAGGAGGGAAGGCACGGGGGCTTCATCCGCCCTCCGCTCCGCCCGCTATTATGGCACAGAATGGCGGAAATGTCAACCTGGCAGATTGGTTGGTGATCGCTTGGGGGGTAATCTCCCAGGGCTTTTCAGCGCTCTGATCCTTGGGGGGAACCCTCCCGCAGGTTCTTCCCACGGCCTAAAGTGCGTTGTAGGCCGCTGCCGGTAAGGCGTTGCCATCGCCGGGCACCTTGGGACCTGCGGGAGGGTGATGCAATCTCCAGAGAAGCTTGCCTTTCCTCTGTATCCATGGTAGGATACAGGGTGCCGGCGATAGGATGCAGGGCGCGAGGCGCGAGCTGCAAGGTGCAAACGATAAGCAACAAGACACAATCAAAAGAAAGGAGGATGTTATGGGAAGCGTACGCAAGTGGCGCAAGAAGAAGATGGCCAAGCACAAGCATCGGAAGATGCTCAAGAAGACCCGCTGGCAGCGGAGGAATAAGAAATAGTCTGGGTCTTCAATGCGCTGCCCGGGAGCTCGTTCTGCAGGGATCGTGATGATGGGCCGGCGTAGGATGGACTGTAAGCGATCCCCCTGGTGTCAGACCAGGTCTGCTGCCGGGGACGGCAGGATGGGCTCAACGTGTGCGGGGCCTCGGCAGAGGCCCTTTCTCTTCTTTGGCGTGGAGCGAGGTATTGCTCAAGTGGACCGTATCCCCTCACCCATGTTGGGCGCTGTCCCTGGAATGGGCTGATGGGGCCTGCTTCTGGTGCGGCATAGATGTTCTAAGGACGCCAAGTGCAGGAGGGAGGATTTTGAGCGAGCGGTCAGAACAGCCACCAAGTACAGCGGAGGAGACCTCTCTTCCCTCAGAAGGGAGGCCGACAGAGGCCGAGCTGGCGCTGTACGATCTGGACCATGTGCCGCCGGGACATAAGTCGGGCTTCGTGGCAGTGATCGGCCGGCCCAACGTAGGCAAGTCCACGCTGATGAATACCATCTTGGGCCAGAAGGTCGCCATCGTCTCTCCGAAGCCTCAGACGACCCGTAATCGCATCCTGGGCATTCTGACCCGGCCTCACTACCAGGTCATCTTTATGGACACGCCAGGAATCCACCGCCCCAAGCACAAGCTGGGAGAGTACATGGTTCACACGGCCACCCGGACGATCCCCGATGCCGATGTCATCCTCTTCGTCGTGGACGTTTCGGTACTGCCCACAGACGAGGACCAGATGATCGCCCGCCTCATCACGCGGCGAAAAGGGGAGGCTCCGGTGCTTCTCGTCCTCAACAAGATGGACTTGCTGCCGGCAGCTCGGGTGGAGCGCCATACGAAAGCCTACTGGGCCCTGGTGGAACATCGGGCCTGGATGATGACCACGGCCACCACTGGGGAGAACGTGGACAAGCTGCTGGACCAGATCGTGGAGGCGCTGCCGGAAGGGCCACGCTACTACCCCGGTGACCAGGTAACCGACCAGACGGAGCGGGAGATCGCGGCGGAGTTGATCCGCGAGCAGGTGCTGCGCTACACTCGGCAAGAGGTACCCCACTCCGTGGCGGTGGTTGTGGAAGAGTTCAAAGAGCGGCGGGAGGACCTGATCTACGTGGCGGCGAACATCTACGTGGAACGGGAGTCCCAGAAGCGGATCCTCATCGGGGCCAACGGCAGGATGCTGCGTCAGATCGGGACGGCGGCCCGGCAGGAGATCGAACGGCTCACCGGCAGCCGGGTCTACCTGGACCTGTGGGTGAAGGTGCGCAAGAAGTGGCGGCGGAAGGAGCAGGAACTGCGGCGGATGGGATACCGGTTGCGGTGAGCCCCGTTGACGTCTCTCCCTGATGCGGTATACTTTTACGTGGAGTGTGTTGCTGATTGCGCGTTACGTGTTGCGTGCTGCAGGTTGTGCATACGTAGGATTGGGTGTGTGAGGAGGAGAGGAGACCGCCGATGTTCCGCCTATTGCGTCTGCTGCTCTCTCTGGCGGTGCTGGTTGCCCTTTGGTCCCCTCCGAAGGTTGAGGCCCAGGGGGGGCCGGAGGACGAGTTCATCGCCCGTATCCTGGCTCAAATGTCCACTCCTGAGAAGGTGGGACAGCTCTTCATGGTCCCCTTTCTGGGGAGCGACGTCGGGCCGGAGAGCGACATCGCTGACCTGATTCAGAACTATCACGTGGGGGCCGTCGTCCTGTTGGAGTCCAACGGCAACATCGTCAACAGCCCTGATCGTGACACACCGGTCGAGGTGGCGACGATGGCCAATGCGCTCCAGCAACTGGCGTTGGAGGCGGCTCGCCAGGATGGAGCGCCTTTCATCCCCCTCTTCATCGCCGTGGACCACGAGGGGGATGGTTTCCCCTACACCCGCATCACCAACGGCCTCACCCCGGTGCCCAACAACATGGCCATCGGTGCGACTTGGAACCCCGATCATGCTCAGGCCATCGGGCAGATCGTGGGGCAGGAGCTGGCGGCGTTGGGTGTCAATATGCTCCTGGGGCCTTCCCTGGACGTGCTGGACAATCCCCAGCCGTTGGAGCGAGGGGATTTGGGCACCCGCACCTTCGGCGGTGATCCTTACTGGGTGGGCAAGCTGGGCCGGGCCTACATCCAGGGCGTCCACGAAGGGAGCCAAGGGCGGATCGCGGTGATCGCCAAACACTTCCCCGGCCACGGTGGCTCGGACCGGCGGGAGGACCAGGAGGTGGCGACGGTCCAGAAGTCCCTGGAGCAACTGCGCCAGATCGAGCTGGCGCCCTTCTTCGCCGTCACCCAGCCGGTGCCTCCCAACCCGCTGGCCACCACCGATGGTTTGCTCACCTCCCACATCCGCTACCGAGGGTTGCAGAACAACATCTACGCCCACACCCGCCCCATCAGCCTCGATCAGGAAGCCTTCCAAGCCCTGATGCAGGAGCCGGAGCTCCAGGCCTGGCGGGAGGCGGGAGGGCTCATCGTCTCCGACGCCCTGGGGGTCTACGCCATCCAGAAGTTCTACGAGAGCCTGGGGCAGGGGTTCAATCCCCGGGCCATCGCGCGGGATGCCTTCCTGGCCGGCAACGACATCCTGCTCCTCTCCCAGTTCGGCCCTCGAGGGGCATCCTGGGAGGATCAGCTGGCCAACATCAAGGATACCATCCTCTTCTTCCAGCAGCAGTATGACAACGACCTGGTCTTCCAGGAACGGGTGAACAATGCCCTGGTGCGCATCCTGCGGCTGAAGTACCACCTCTACCCGGAGTTTCCCGCCGATGCCCCCTTTGTGGATGTGAACCGGGTCCACAGCCAGGTCGGGCAGGGGGTGGCCCAGGTGCTGGCCGTGGCTCGGGATGCCATCACCCTCATCTCACCGGAACCGGACAACCTGCCGCCACCGCCGTTGGCCGGGGAACAGCTTCTCATCTTTGCCGACGACCGTCGGGGGGTGGATGGCCGCTACATCCTCGATCCCCTGGCGCTGCAGACGGCCATCCTCGCCCGCTACGGTCCCGAAGGAACCGGACAGGTAGCCCCAGAGCAGGTGACGACCTACACCTACACCCAGTTGAAGGCGCTGTTGGAAGGGGAGATGGAGGAAGAGGAGGCGGCTGCGCTGGAGGAAGCGCTGGCGGCGGCCAACTGGATCATCTTCACGATGATTGACCCCAAGCCCAGCGCCTTCAACCCCCAGGCGGACGCCATCCGGCTCTTCCTGGCTCAGCGGGCCGACGCTATCCGGGGCAACGGGCAGGAGATCGTCGTCCTGGCCTACAATGCCCCTCACTACCTGGACGCGACGGAGGTGAGCAAGCTGACCGCCTACTACGGCGTCTACAGCAAGGTGGCTCCCTTCGTCGAGGTCTCCGTCCAGGCCCTCTTCCAAGAGTTCGTCCCTCGGGGCCACCTTCCCATCACAGTGCGGGCGGTGGGCTACGAGCTGATTGAGCAGGTGGCTCCCGACCCGAACCAGGTCATCCAGCTCTTTATCAACGAGGTGAACGGGGAGAACGGCGGTCAGGGGAGTGCGCCGCTGGAGCTGGGGGGAACGGTGAGCGTGCGGACCGGGGTGATCGTGGACCACAACGGCAACCCGGTCCCCGACGGTACGCCGGTGGAGTTCCACCCGGAGTACCCGGAGGAGAAGCTGGTGCTGGGGGCGATCAAGGCGGAGACCCGCGACGGGATCGCCCAGGCGGAGATCAACTTGGTGCGGGCCGGCCTGCTGGTGATCACGGCCAGCAGCGATCCTGCCTACACCTCGACGGAACTGCGGCTGAACATCCCGGAGAACGAGCCGGTGGCGGTGGCGACGGTGCAGCCGACGGCGACGCCGACCCCTTCACCGACGCCGACACCGACCCCCACCCCGACCCCCACGGCAACCCCGACGCCCACGCCCACATCCACCCCGACGCCGACCCCGACGCCCACGCCCACCCCGCCCCCTTCCCCGCCGGTCCAAGGGGGGGCGCTCCTGCTGACGGTGGTGGCGGTGGCGATGGTGGGAAGTGTGGGCTACCTGACTCAGCGCCGGGAGGGGCTCTCCCGGGGGCTACGCCTCTTCCTCTGGTGCTGGATTTGGGGGATGACCGCCTATATCCTCTACGGGCTGGGCATTCCCGGCACGGAGCAGATCGAGGAGCAGGTGGGGACGTTGGGTGCGCCGTTGACCAGTCTGCTGGCCGCGACGCTGCCGCTGGTGGCCGTCCTCTTCGTGCGGGGGCTGGGGCTCAGAGCAGAGTGATGGCGGCGGCGACCAGGGCGACGAGTAGGGCCACGGTCAGCAGCCCCCAGTTCTCCTGAAGGGCGGTGCGCCAGCTTTCGGCGCCTTCGGACCAGCGGGCGGAAGCGGGCACGAGGGCCCCCGCGCTGGAGGCCGGGCGGCCGCCGAGGAGCATCTCCTGGAAGACTTCCATAGAGGGTGGGCGGTCGTCGGGGTGCATAGCGATGGCGGTCAAGATGGCCGCCTCAACCTGGGGGGAGATGTGGGGGTTGATGGACCTGGGCGGACGGAGGGAGTCGGGGCGCAGGAAGCGCTGCTTGGCGTCCGGCGGGGGCTCGTTGGTCAGCAGGTGGTAGAGGGTCGCCCCCAAGGCATAGATGTCGGAGCGGACGTCGGTGTGGCCCGTCTCCCCTCCGTACTGTTCCAGCGGCGTGTAGGCCAGGGTGCCGCGCCCCTGGAGCACGGTGATGGTCCGGTTCTCGTCGGGGGCCATCAGCTTGACCAGTCCGAAGTCCACCAGCTTGATGAGGCCGCCGGGGGTGAGCTTGATGTTGGCCGGCTTGATGTCCCGGTGGAGCACCGGAGGCTCCTGACTGTGCAGGTAGATGAGGGCGTCGCACAACTGCCGTGCCCACTCCAGCACCTCCTCCTCCGGCAGGAACTCCCCCCGGCGTCGCGCCTCGATGATGATCTCCCGCAGGTCCCGACCGGGCACAAAGTCCATCACCAGGTAGTCTCGCTCCCCCTCGGCGAAGTAGTCGGAGACCTTGGGCAGGTTGGGGTGGTCAAGGCGGGCCAGGACGCTGGCCTCCCGACGAAACTGCTCCTGGGCCTGGGCCAGCCCTTCCGGGCCGGCCGTCAGCTCGGGGCAGACCTCTTTGATGGCGCAGTAGCGCCCTTCCAGGCGCAGGTCTTCCGCCCGGTAGACAGCGCCCATCCCCCCCTGCCCCACAGGGCCGAGGATGCGGTATCGTTGGCGTAGGATGGTGCCTGGTCGCAGAAGCTGGAACATAGGAGCGTGTCGCGTGAAGCGTGATGCGTGTCGCGTGAAGCGTGATGCGTGAAACGTGAAGCGTGATGCGTGAAGCGTGATGCGTGAAGCGTGATGCGTGAAGCGTGATGCGTGAAACGTGATGCGTGAAGGTGATGGATGCTCCCTAGAATGGTAGTGCAGAAGCCTCTCGCTGTCAAGGAGGGAGGACGTTATGGATCGTCAGGATGTGCCCGTGCTGGTAGCCCACGAGGGGATGCTGGCCGGCCAACGCTGGCCCATTGATCGGGAAGCGATCACCATCGGGCGGGGGGCCGATTGTGACATCATCCTGCCGGAGCGCCAGGTCTCCCGCCACCACGCCCGCATCGAGCGCCGCGATGAGGGATACTACCTGGTGGACCTGGGCAGCAAGAACGGCACCTACGTCAACGGCGAGGAGGTGCACGAGCCCTATCGGCTCCAGGATGGCGACGAGATTCAGATCGCCCTCTGCGTCAAGCTGGCCTTCGTGGGTGCTGAGGCGACCGTCCCCCTGAGCTTCGAGGAAGCGGTTGCCCTGATGGAGCGCTCCCCTTCGCGTGCTCCCCTGTGGATTGATGAAGATGCCCGCCGCGTCTTCGTTCGGGGACGGGAGTTGATCCCGCCTCTCTCCCCGGCCCAGTACCGGCTTCTTCTGCTCCTCTACAAGGCCCAGGGCCGGGTCTGTAGCCGGGAGGAGGTGGTCCAGGCGGTCTGGACGGACGCCTACAGCGAGGGGATTACCGACCAAGCCATTGACGCCCTGGTGCGCCGGCTGCGGGACCGGCTGGCCCAGGTGGACCCGGATCACCAGTATGTGGTCACGGTGCGAGGCCACGGCTTCCGGCTGGAGAACCGGGTCTGAGAAGGGCGGCGTCCCGACGATGTAGGGTCTACCGGCTCAGGGCCTGAGCGCGGCTGCGCACCCGCGTGGCGATGGCGTGGAGCCGTTCGGCCACCGCATTGTTGGTCTCCTCCATCCCCTCGGCCAGACGGTCGGCTAGGGCCGCCAATTCCTCGTTCACCAGCCCGGCCTCGCGCTCCAGAATGGCATCCCACTCGGATTCCTGGGCTTCCATCAGGCGGTTGATCAGCCGGATCTCTGGGGGGGCGCTCTCCTCCAGCAGGCCAAGCAGGGCGTTGCCCAGCCAGGTGAGGTGCTCCACCACCCGCCGGTCACCGGCGGCCTGAGCCCGCTGGATGTTGAGGGTCAGGACGCTGAAGAAGGTATCGTCCACTTCGTGAAGTCGCTGGCGGGCCAGGGCGATGGGGTCGGGGCTGTTCAGCAGCTCCTGGAGGAAACGGGCCTTGGCGTTGAGCGCGGCCTGGGCCCGGGCATCCACCCGATCTCGAAGCTCCATAACCTGTTTGCGCAGGGCCAGCAATCGCTCCCGTTCCGCCTCGTCCTCGCTGCTCTCGATGCGGTGGGTCAGGGCCTGGAAGAAGGAGTAGTCCAGCAAGGGTCGCCCCGCAGCGATGAGCATCTCCCGGGTTGCCTCGTCCTCGGTGCTCAGCAACCCCTCCAGCAACGACTCCCGCGTTGGATTCTTGAGAAAGGTCTCCATCACATCACGGCGGGCTTCGAGCCGTTGGCCGGTCGGCGTCGTCTCCAGCAGCTTGGCCTGTACCTTTTTCAGGTCCTCGGTGGGGTGCCCCTGAGCCTCGTAGCTCTCAATGGCCATTGCCAGGAGGTAGAAGAACTCCTCATCCAGCAGGTCCTGGTGTTCCCCGATGGTTGCCGCCAGGGCCAGCGGGTCGTTGGCCTGTTGGCGGAGGGTTTCGATCAGCTCGACCTTCTTCTGCTGGGCCTCCAGCATCTCCTGGGTGATCCCGTCAGCGGCCAGCACCTCTTTGACCAGGCTTTCCATCGAGAAGAAGGTCTTGGGCTGGAGGAGGTAGCCTTTGCGTTGCTCCGGGGGAATCTGGCTCATCAGCCGGTTGGTCAGATTGCCGATCATCTGCTGGCGCTCCAGGTCGCTGGTCCCCATCTCCATCGGCAGGAAGATCAGCGCCAGTTCCTTCTCCGGGTCGTGGTAGAGGAGAGGGATGTTGAGCGCTCCCTGGAAGCCGCAGGCGGGGCAGACGACGAAGTTGAGCTGACCGCTCAGCAGCCGCGCTTTGGCGGTGGGGTCTCGGGATTGGTCCAGGATCTGCTCGACGGTGGTGGCGAAAGTGCGGTGGCAGTTAGGGCAGGTGAGTTGTACTTGTGCCAATCGGGTCATATCTCCTTCCTTGCTTGCCTGGTGGTACGATTACGTGTTGCGTCTTGCGTATCCGTTGCCGCTTGCGGCTTGTCCCTTGTCCCCGGATAGGGGGAGGCTGAAGCTGAAGGCGGCTCCTTGGCCGGGTTCGCTTTCCACCCAGATGCGCCCGCCGTGGGCCTCGATGACGGCCTTGGTCAGGTAGAGCCCCAGGCCGGTCCCCGGTGTCCGCCGGCTGAGCCGGTCGTCTACCCGGTAGAAGCGGTCGAAGATGCGGGCCTGTTCCTCCCGAGGGATGCCGATCCCCTCGTCGCTCACGGTGATGATCACCTGGTCCGGCAGGACCCGCCCGCTGATCTGGACCCGCCCGCCCTGGGGGGAGTACTTGATGGCGTTGGCCAGCAGGTTGGCCAGCACCTGTTCGATGCGCCGTTCATCGGCCTCCACCAGCGGGAAGTGGGGGGGGAAGTCGGTCACCAGCAGGTGTTTGTCGGTCTGGGTGCGGAAGCGGGCCACCATCCGCTCGGCCAGGGCCACCAGGTCCACCTCGCCGATGGTGAGGTCCAAAGCACCGGCCTCCAGCCGGGAGGCATCCAGCAGGTTGTCAATCAGCTCGTTGAGCCGGTCGGCCTCCTCGGCGATGACGGTGAGGCTCTCCCGGACCGTCTCCGCATCCCACCGGGCATCCTCGCGCAGCAGTGTCTCGGCGTAGCCTTTGATCAGCGAGACGGGGGTCTTCAGCTCGTGGGAGACGACGGAGACGAAGGTCGCCTTCAGTTCGTCGGCCTCACGGAAGCGGGTGATGTCCCGCACGTTGGCGATGATGTTGATCAGGTGGTCGTCCTCGTCGAAGAGGGGGGCGTAGGTGATGCCCACGCTGACCGTCGTCCCATCCCGGCGGCGCAGGTCGCCCTCGACGTAGAGGCTCAGGTCCCGCTCCCGGCCGGGGGGCCAGGCTCGCAGGGGCCAGCCGCCGGCCGTTGCCCGGGTCAGGTCCATCTCCGTCTCCAGACGGGCCCAGACGATCACCTGATCGTGCTCCCGCCCGATGGCCTCCTCGGCCGGCCAACCGGTCAGACGGGCCAGCGCCCGGTTGAAGATGGTGATGCGGTGGGCCGGGTCCAGGAGCATCACACCGTCGGCGCTGTACTCCAGGACGGCGTCCAGCCGCTGCTTCTCCCGGCTCACCGCCTCGTAGAGCTGAGCGTTGTGGACGGCGATGGCGGCCTGGTCGGCGAAGCTGGAGAGCACCTGCAGGTCGTCCGAGGAGAAGCGGATCCCCCGTGCCCGGAAGACGTAGATGGCGCCCATCACGTCCCGCCCCACGACCATCGGCAAGCCGATCACCCGGCGCAGGAGGACACCTCCCTGGGTGCTGACGAGAGTCAGTTTCTGGTCCAGGTGCGGAACGGGCCAGCGTAGGAGGTCGGCCTGGCGGGGTAGGTCCTCCCAGAGGGGGCGGAAGAGGGGGAGGGCGTTGGGAGGCAGGCCGTAGCTGGCCCGCACCCGGAAGTCCTCCTTCTCCGGATCCCACAGGACGATGAGGCCGGCTTGGCCGGAGAGCATCTCGGCCGCCGATTCCAGGATCAGCCGCAGCACCTCGGTCAGGTCCAGCCGCGAGGTGAGGGCCCGGCTGATCTGGAGCAGGTAGTCTCGTTGGCGAACGCGGTAGTCGGTGAGCATCGGAGCTCCGTCGAGGCGTTGGGAGCGAAGCTGCTAGCCGTGCAGGCCGGCCTGCCGTTCCGCTGCGGTCAGCGCTTCCTCGAAGATCATCAACCCCTCCTCCACCAGGTCCCGACCGATGTTGAGGGGGGGCATGAAGCGGACAACGCTCTTGCCCGCGCCCAGGATGAGGAGGCCGCGCCGGAAGGCTTCCTGGACGACCTGGTCCCGCAGCGCCCGGGCGGGCTCCTTCGTCTCCCGGTCCTGGACCAGTTCGACGCCGACCATCAACCCCTTGCCCCGCACATCGCCGATGGTGGGGTGGCGGGGGGCGATCTCGGCCAGGAGGTCGAGGAAGAGCTGGCCCATTCGGGCTGCATTTTCCATGTAGCCGTTCTCGATGAGCCGGATGGTGGCCAGGGCGGCGGCACAGGAGACGGGATTGCCGCCGAAGGTGTTGCCGTGGGCACCGGGCGGCCAGGTCATCAGCCGCTTGCGGGCCACCATCGCCCCCAGGGGCATCCCCGAGGCGATCCCCTTGGCGATGCAGAGGATGTCGGGCTCCACGCCCCAATGTTCGATGGCGAACCATCGGCCGGTGCGCCCCATCCCGGCCTGAACTTCGTCGTCAATGAGCAAGATGCCGTGGCGGTCGCACAGGTCCCGCAGGGCGGGGAAGAAGCCGGGGGGTGGGATGATGTAGCCGCCTTCTCCCTGGATGGGCTCGACCAGCACGGCGGCCACCTCGTCGGGCGGGGCGACGGTGGTGAGGATGACCTCTTCGATGTAGCGGACGACGGCCTCGCCGTAGTCCCCCCGGTGCACCAGGACGGGGCGGTAGGGGTCGGGGTAGGGAACGTGGGTGACGCCGGGCATCATGGGGAAGAAGCCTTGGCGTTGGACGTACTTGCTGGCGGTGAAGGCCAGGGAGCCCAGGGTCCGCCCGTGGAAGGCCCCGATGAAGGCGATGAAGCGGGGCCGGCCGGTGACGTAGCGGGCCAGCTTGATGGCCGCTTCCACGCTCTCGGTGCCCGAGTTGGTAAAGAAGACCTGAGTATCCTCCGCGATGGGGACGATCTCGTTGAGCTTCTCGGCCAACTCGATCTGCACCGGATAGTAGAAGTCGGTGCCCGACATATGGAGGAACTTTTCGGCCTGTTCCTTGATGGCTTGAACGACCTGGGGGTGGGCGTGGCCGGTGGAGCAGACGGCGATGCCGGCGGTGAAATCAATGTAGCGGTTGCCATCTACGTCCCAGACCTCAGCCCCCTGCCCGCGTTCCATGACAAAGGGATAGCTCCGGGTGTAGGAGGGGGAGATGGCCGCAGCATCGCGGGCGACATAAGCTTGGGCTCGAGGGCCGGGGACGGTTCGTTTGGGGTTCATCGCGGTTGACCTCCTCTGTGTGGGATTGGGGATTTCATCCGCCCAGGTTGAGCCGGCGGGCCAGGGTGATGGCCCGGTCGAAAAGGGCGGTGAGATGGCGGACTTTGCGGGTCAGGAGCCAGGCGGCGCCGGCGCCCAGGGCGGCGCCGGCCAGGACGTCGGAGGGGTAGTGGACGCCGACGTAAACGCGGGCCAGGGCGAACCAGGCGGCCAGCCCCAACAGCACTCCACCCCAGCGCCGGTCCTGGAGCCAGATGGCGGTGGCCAGGCTGAAGACAGCGGCCGCCGAATTGCTGGGGAAGGAGGAGTCGCTGGGATAGTAGAAGAGCATGTTGACTTCGTGGTTGGTGAAGGGCCGAGGCCGGAAGTAGATCAGGTTGGAGAGGGCGACGATCAGCCCCGACAGGAGCAGCGCGCCGATGGCCCGCAGGACGGCCCGCTGGTTGGCCCAACGGGTCTCCGGGTCCGCTCCCTCGAACCAGAAGCCGAGCAGGCCCAGCGCCTGCAGCGTGGTGCCCACGTAGTCGCTGACGATGAGCAGCATCAACTGGTCCAGGAGCGGTGTGTGGCCGGCCGGGCCGTTGATCAACCGGAAGAGCCAAAGATCCATTAGTCCTCAGTCCGCAGTCCTCAGTCCGCAGTCCTCGGTCAGGTGGTCGCTTGGTTGCTTGGTCGCTTGGTCACTTGGTCGCTTGGTCGCTTGGTCGGGTGGTCAGATGAAGTCCTCAGTCCTCAGTCCTCAGTCTGTCGGCGGTCGGCGGTCGGCCGTCCGCGGTCGTTTGCCCCTTGCCCCTTGCCCCCTGCCCCTTGCCCCTTGGTCGCTTGGGTTGCCGGAACCAGGCGGTTATGGCGTCCAAGGTCGCCTCATCCCTCAGAAAGCGGCGGTGGTCGGCCCCTGGGACGGCGATGGAACGGTCGGCGGGCAGGTGCTCTGTCGCCAGGAAGGGCGCGTTGGCGGCGTAGAGGACGGCGGCGGGCCGGGAGTCCAGTTCGGTCAGGGCGGTGGCCGCATTGAGCCGCTGCAGGATCTCCCGCTCCCGTTTCCAGCGGCGTCGCCATCGCCAGGCCTGACGGTAGGTGAAGGCCCGCAGCAATTCCAATCCCATCGCCTCTTCCTCTGCCAGGCGGGGAGCGACGGCCAGGACGGCGGCGGCCGCGGCCTCCTTGACGGCGGCCCTCAGCACGACGTCGCCCCCCAGCCCCAGCCCCAGCAGGCCCACCCGCGTGGGGTCCAGCGGGTCGCCACGCCCGGCGGCCCGGCTGACGTACTCCAGGGCCGTGGAGACGCATCCCAGCAGGGTCAGGCGGTCCAGTTCCGGCCCCTCTGCCGTGCCGATCCGGAGGACGGCGAAGCCGGCGCCGGTGAGCCGCTCGACCAGGCGGTGGTCGGCCCGCACGTACCCTCCCGGGTCGGGCAGCAGGCAGATGACGGGCACAGGTTCCGTCGTCCTCTGCTCCTGGGGCCGGGCCGGGTAGAAGAGACCCTGCAGCGCGCCGGCCCGGACGGGCTGGCCGGAGGGGCCTGGGCGGTCGGAGCCCGTTTCGTCGCCCTGGGCTTCCCAGCGGAGGGACGCACCGGTCAGGGTGATGGCCAGGGCGATCAGGGCGCAGAGGGCGAAGAGTTCGGCCACCTCGGTGCCGGCCGGCCCCGGCGTGAAGATCTCCGGCGCGAAGAAGCGGTAGAGGAGCACCCCCCCGACGATGATCCCCATCCCCGTCCACATCCCGCGCCTGCCGGCCGAGGGGTGGACGAAGAGGGAGAGGCCCAGATACCCCCTCCGGGCGGCGACGAACTGGAGCATACCCAGACTGGTGGTGATGCCCAGGAAGAGAAAGCCCAGGAGGAGCGGAAGGTCCAGGTAGAAGCGCATCGGTCTCCGGCGTCCTGCATTCTCTGCGTGTCACTCCCGGAATCCGGCTACCTGACCGTTGTCACCCTCCCGCAGCTCACGTGGTACCCGGCAACAGCGATGGCTTATCGGAGGTTGCCTATGACACGCTTCAGGCCGTGGAGGGAACCTGCGGGAGGGTCCCTGGGAACGGGTCGGGTAGCTCATTCTGGAATTGTACTCCAGCATCCGGGAAAGTGCAAAGCCTTGCGGGCCTGTTTTCCCTTCGTGTTTGACGGGGGGGCCTTTTGGGGTACAATCGCCGGTAGGGGGGCGACGGCCGATGGCCGATGGCCGATGGCCGACCGCAGACGGCCGACCGCAGACCGCCGATTTAGCGGCCTAGCGGCCTAGTGGCCCGGCGGCTTAGCGGCAGACTGAGGACTGAGGACTGAGGACCGAGGACTTCATCTGACCACCTGGCCAAGCGACCTAGCGACCTAGCGGCATAGCGGCCTGGCGGTACAGCGGCGGACTGAGGACTGAGGACTGAGGACCGAGGACTTCATCTGACCACCTGACCAAACGACTGCTTGACCACGTGACCAAGCGACCAAGTGACCAAGCGACCAAGCGACCACCCGACCAAATGACCACTCAACCAAGTGACCAGATGTCATCGAGAAAGCGCCTTCTCGGGCTGGTGGTGGCGCTGCTGTTGAGCGGCTGCCGGCCCCGGCCATTGCCCTCACCCCTACCGCCTTCGCCGTCGCCTTCGGTGGAGCAGCCGGCGGGAACCCCCCGCCTCTTCTTCCCCTTCGTGGCCTCGGAGCAGGCGACGGCGACGGTTCCGCCGGCCCGTTCTCCTGCCCCGCCGGCGACGGAGCCCGTCCGCCCTCCCCAAGGGGCTCCTTCTCCCACGCCGCTGCCGCCCCCGGTGCCCAAGCCCGATTGGGGGCTCCAGGTGCACCTCTTCGGCCTGGATGTGGATCAGGTGCTGACCTGGGCACGGGGCACGGGCGTGGGCTGGATCAAGCAGCAGGTGGAGTGGACGAACATCGAGCACGCGCCGGGCCAGTACGACTGGGCGGAGCTGGACCGGATTGTGGACAAGGTGAACGGGTACGGCTTCAAGCTCCTGCTGGGGGTGAACCACGCGCCGGCCTGGATGCGGACGGACCCGGTGGAGTACGGCCCGCCCCACGATCCGGCGGAGTTCGGGCGCTTTATGGGGCTCCTGGCGGCGCGGTATCGGGGGCGGGTGGCGGCCTACGAGCTGTGGAACGAGCCCAACCTGCGCCGGGAGTGGCGGGGGGAGCCCTTGGATCCGGCCCTCTTCGTGGCGCTGGTGCAGGCGGGGTCGGAGGCGATCCGGGCTGCCGACCCCGACGCGCTGGTGATCAGCGGGGCGCCGGCGGTGACGGGGATCAACGATGGGGTGACGGCGGTGGACGATCGGGTCTACCTGCGGGGGATGCTGGCGGCCGGGGTGGCCCGGTGGGTGGACGGCATCGGGGTGCATCCCTACGGCTTTGCCAATCCGCCGGAGGCGAGCTGGCGGGATGCGCAGCAGGTCTCCTCCAGCCACAACGATCATCCCAGCTTCTTCTTCCGGGACACGCTGGAGGACTATCGGGCGCTGTTGGTGGCGGCCGGGGCCGGCGACCTGCCCCTGTGGGTGACGGAGTTCGGCTGGCCTTCGGTGGAAGGGTTAGGGCTGGTGGACGTGACGGGGTGGGAGTATGCCCGGGAGGTGACGGAGGAGGAACAGGCGGCCTACATCGTGCGGGCCTTTCGGTGGGGGGATGCGCGGCCCTGGGTGGGGCCGATGTTTCTCTGGAACCTGAACATCGCGCCCCTGTGGGGGCCGTCGCGGCCGGAGTCGGCCTACAGCCTCCTGCGACCCGACGGGAGCTACCGGCCGGCCTACATCGCCCTGCGGCTGGCGGAGGAGGGGGGGAGGGAGGCGATCAGGAAGGGCAAATAGTTCTTGACTGGGGCACTATTTTTGGTTACAATAGAATCGGCGCGGAGGGAAAGCTTTCCACCTCCCCTTCTTTAGCCTCGTCTGGTACCTGACCATTTGACCTCAAGCAACCCAGAGATCGTGTTGCGGTGGGTGTTCCTCTTGAGAATAACCTCGCCGGGCTGCCGGTCACCCGTTGCCCCCCTGCATCGTACCCCGACGGCAGTGGCTTCGCGAATCAGAGTAGCGGTTTCCTAACGAAAATCTAACCAATTCCTGGCGGAACCCTAACGAAGGTGTGCTATTGGTGGATGGTGTGGGCCTGCATAGGGCCTGCGTTCCGGCGCAGGGCTGTGAGGTCTGTTTTATCGTGGGGTTTAGACGTGATTATTAGACAGGGATGTGCTGATAGTGGGTCTTGCCTCCTTGACACTGGCGGCCCACCCCCTCTCGACCGGCTGAGCGTCATCTTCAGCAAGGAGACAGCCCAATGCCCAATCCTTACAGCTATGGTCCAATGGTAACGGATCCGAAGATGTTCTTTGGACGGGAAGAAGAGCTGCGCACGTTGTACACCCGCCTGCGCACGATGCAGAGCATATCCATTGTGGGGCTGCGCCGGATTGGGAAGTCATCGCTGCTCTATCGGCTGGTCCAGACCGTGCGGGATGAGCTAGGACAGAATTACCTCCCTCTGTACATAGACTTGCAAGATGCCCGTTACCGCACTGTGGTGGGCTTCGTCACCGCCGTCGCGGGGGCACTGAACGAGAGGATGGGGGGGCTTCTGGATGTGGGAGGGGTGACGGATATGGCCAGCTTCACCCGGTTGGTCGAGCGGCTGCGGGATAATGGGGTGTGCCCCGTCCTCTGTCTGGATGAGTTTGAGGAGTTAGTCCAGCACCCTGAGGAGTTCGGCGATGATTTCTTGGAGGGGTTGCGGGCGTTGGGAAGCCATGGGAAGTTGGCCTTGGTGACGGCTTCCCGCATCCCCCTGGCTGACTTGATTCAAAAGCAGGGGTTGACCTCTCCTTTCTTCAATATCTTCTCTCAGATCGAGCTAGGATTGTTAGAACCGAAGGCAGCACGGGCTCTGCGGCGTATGCCCTTTGAGCGGGAGGGGGTTATCCTCACGCCAGAGGAGGAGGCACTGGTTGAGGAGCTGGCAGGCCGGCACCCGTTTTATTTGCAGATAGCCTGTCATCACCTTTACGAGGTTCAGCCAGAGCCTGCGAATAGACGGGCGGATCTGGTGCGGGAGCGGTTTTACCAGGATGCGAAACCCCATTTTCAGCAGTTGTGGGAGCATCTGGACAACGAGGCGAAGGCTGCGCTGAAGATGGTCGTAGGGGAGGCCGTTTACACGAATCAGAGTGAGCCGGTTCTTCAACGCTTGGCTTGCTTGGGCTTGGTGGAGAGGGTTGACGGAAAGTGGCGAGTCTTTAGCAACGCCTTTGCTGCCCAGGTGCGACGGTATCCGACGCCAAGACGATCCAAGGTGCGGCCTTCGATCCGGCGGTCGAGGACGATTCTACGGCGGCCTTGGCTTTCTGAGCGTCCTGGTGGGCTGCCCCCTATTTCCTCAGGACACCGGATCATACTCTTCGCGGGTGTGGCAATTATCGCTGTCCTTGTCGCCACAGCGGTCAGCCTGGTGCTGCCAGGTCAGCGTCTACGGCCTATGCTGATCATTGCATCCTTGATCCTCGTTTTTGCGCTGATTGGGGGAGGGTATCTCACGGGTCGTGACTTCCTGCGGTGGTTGGCTCAATTGTTAGGATTGGGGGGAGGTTAAGGGTGGTCCGATTCGTTCTGGAAGCGCTTAGGCTCTCCATCCGAGCCTTTTTCAGGCCCTTTGCTCTCAACGATGAGCTCCGAGGGGCCGGGTCGTACCTAGCGACCAACGTGCCTGTCTGGCAAGTCCGCACAGGTTTGAATCCTGGTGAGCGTCGTGTTGTCTTCCAGGCACTGGTGGCTGTGGTTCTTAGTGCAATTGTCTGGCCTCTTGTGGGAGGGGCGGTGGCTTGGCGGCTGGGTGATTCCCTTTGGTGGGCTAACGTGCTCTTGGTCATTCTGGCTAGCGGCTTCGTCGGCATTATTGGTCTGCTAGGGGTGGGGCTTGCCTTCGGCCTGACGATGGGACCGGCGGTCAGTCTGGCCGGCACGTTGGTTACCATTATCGGTCTTCGTCCCCTTCTCGCCCTCATCCGAACAGGCCAGGTCGCAGGAATCATCGGAACCGGCCTCGCAGTTGGGCTGGTGCTGGGAGTGATCCTAGGTCTGGCCTCAATAGCTGCTTTCACACTGCGTCCGGCTGCCTCTTGGTTCGGCAGCATCAGCGCTGTAGGAGGAGGGCTGACGATGGGCCTCCTGTTGTTGCGGACGGGGAATCAAGGGGTTAATGAGGAAGCATTGGCTATCGTTTTGGCCGTCTTCTTCTTCTTGGGATTTGGGGACGGTTATCTCCTGGGGTATCGTCGGCTCCCTCTTTACTTGGTTGAATTGCCTTGGCAGATGATGCTCACCGGGCTGAGTCGTTTGACGGTGAAGGCGGACCGTTCGGGACAGTGGGTCCAGCGGTTCTACAAGCTTTCACCGGTGCGTTGGGATGAGTTGATCTGGTTCCCTCTGTGGACGCTGGACCGGCAGCTTCTCTGTCTGGCACTGGCAGAGGATCGAGCCACTGCTCGGGAGACCATCGTTAGGATCGCTCGTACTTTTCGTCAAGGCTGGGCGGCCGAGGCGGCTCTGGCGGCCATCGTCGCTCATGACTTGCGCGATTGCCGGAGCATCCCTGAGATCGCCCAGGCAGCCGAGCTCCTGCGCTGGTTTCCCCGAGCCGTAGACCTTCCTACATTGGCCCTGCGACGTGTAGTGACCCGGCTGAACGAAGTCAGCCAGAGTGCCGAGGCAGCCATTCGAACGTTGGGCAGTCCAGGTTGGCGGATCAACCTGCGTAAAGCCCAAGCTGGCCTAGATGAATTGCAGGCGGCGCTGGACAAGGTAGATCGTCGGGTCGCAGCTTCATTGCTGCCCATTGTTCGTTGCTGGAGAGAGGCGGTCGCTGAGGCGCTAAAGGGGGTACGCCGGGACGCGGGACCGGTTCTCATTGAAAACATCTATATCGCGGGGAACCCGATTACCCGAGATCGAGAGGATGTCTTCGTGGGGCGGGAGGACCTCTTTGCTAGGATTCAAGAGGACCTGACCGCTGTCCAGAAGCCAACGCTGGTACTTCATGGCCAGCGTCGCACAGGCAAAACCTCGTTGCTTCTCCAATTGCCCAATCGCTTGCCAGCTGACTATGTTCCAGTCTATGTGGACTTGCAGAAGACAGCGCCGGTGGATGGCCTGAACCGCTTTCTTTATACTCTAGCCGACGAGGCAGTGCGCCAGGCCGATGAAGTGCGGCGTATCGCCCTGCCGCCAGTGGCATTGGAGGATTTTTACTACCGAGGACCCCACGCCTTTTACGATTGGCTGGAGCAGGCCCGACGGCGGTTGGAGGGTCGGTTGTTGCTCTTCGCCCTCGATGAGTTTGAGAAAATCGAGGAGGCGATAGAGAAAAAACAGCTAGAGGAGGCGGTCCTAGATGTGCTGCGACATCTGATTCAACATCACGCACCTTGGTTGGTCCTTCTGCTTGCTGGTGTGCGTACCCTGGACGAGATGGCCCGTAGCTGGCATTCCTACTTTATCAGCGTTCGACCTCTCCACGTTAGCTATCTGGAAAGGGAAGCGGCGCGAGATCTGATCCAGTTGCCTGCAGAGCGCTATCCGATCCGCTATGATAGGCAGGCGGTCGAGGCCATCTTAACGGCGACTCGGGCGCAGCCCTTTCTGGTCCAGGCTGTCTGCTTTGAGTTGGTCCAGTATTTGAACAGCCCGAGGCGGCGGATGGCAGGCCCCTTTGGGCAGGTAACAGTGGCCGATGCTCGAGAGGCAATTCAGCGGGCGGTGCGCTCCGCCCATCCCTACTTTGCGGACCTGTGGAACAGCGCCGATGCGCGGGAACGTCTTGTCTTGGCCGAGTTGGCACACAGGCCGGGGGAGTGGGTACGGATTGACGATTTGTGTAAAGGGAATGACTTGCAGCGGGAAGAGGTTCATCAGATTGTAAGTCGTCTTCGACAACGGGAAGTGTTGGATCGGCGGGAGCAGAGGGTGTGTCGCTTTCAGGTCCCGATGGTGCGCCGGTGGATCCGGGAAGAAAAGTCGCTGGAGGCAGTGCGGTTGGCCAGCCGCTCGTCATCATGAGACAGCCGAAGCGTCGGAAGCATAGCGATCCGTTTAGAGCGTGACCAAAAGGGGTTGGCGTAGGGATAACTTGCAGATCGCCTCTACATCTCCCCAACAAGTTTGAGCTACACCAATTCGTTTATTCGTTCAAGATTCGTTGTCATATTCCCCTGGATTCGAGGAGCGAAGCGATGGGCCTGGCGGTTGGTAGCCTGTTGAAGAACCGGTACAAAGTGCTGAAGCACCTGGGGCGGGGGAGCTGGGGGGACGTCTACCTGGCCGAGGACCAGCAATTGGGCCGCCGGGTGGCCATCAAACATCTGCGTTCCGGTCGGGCCCAGGATCCGGAGAGCGTCGAACGCTTCTTGGACGAAGCGCGGACCATCGCCGGCATCCGCGACGAGCACGTGATCACTATCTACGATGTGATCGAAGAGGAGGGGGGAGAACCCTATTTGATTCTGGAGTACGCTGATGGCGGGTCCGTCGCCGATCGGCTGCAGCGGGAAAAGAGTCTGCCCGTCCTTGATGCGCTGAGGATCGGGCTGGCAGCAGCCCGAGCTTTGGAGGTAGTGCACGCTAAGGGAATTCTCCACCGGGACATCAAGCCCAGCAATCTCTTGTTAACCAGGCGGGATCGGGAGGAATTCAGAGCTAAGCTAACCGACTTCGGCCTCTCGCGGGTTGTGACGAGTTCAGAGGGTGGGGTCACGGGCTCGATTCTGTACACAGCGCCGGAGGTGCTGCAAGAGAAGCCATCCGATGGCCGGGCTGACCTCTATGCCTTGGGTGCTGTGCTCTACGAGATGCTCACGGGATGTCCTCCCTTCCTGTACACTGGGAATCCGGAGGAGGTCGGACAGGTGTTGCGGGGCCATCTGGAAGAAGAACCACCTCCGCCCAGCACGCTCAACTCCAACGTCTCGCCAGCGGTGGATCGGGTGATCTTGAAGGCCCTCCACAAGGACCCCGATGAGCGCTATCCCGATGCCCGGGCGATGGCTCAGGCGCTGGAGGAGGCGATAGCAGCCCATCGGGCCTGGCAGGAGCGGGTGGAGCGAGCCTACGCCAAAGCACTGGAGCACGAACGGCGGGAGGAATGGGAGGAGGCAGCCGCTTGTTATGAGAAGGTGCTGGAAGACCAACCAGGCCATCTTCAGGCTCAAGAGGGGCTAAAGAGGGCGAAGGAGCAGTTAGATTGGGAGCGGTTGTACCGACGAGGGCTGCAAGCTTATGATAGAGGGGCCTGGGGGGAAGCAGAGGCGATTCTGGCTCAGGTTGTTGCTTATGACGAGAGCTATGCCGGGGGGGATGCGGCGACCAAGTTGAAGGAGGCCCGACGTCAGCTTGAGCTACAGCGCTGGTACGACGAGGCGCGAGACCACGAGGCCCACGAGCGGTGGCCTCAGGCTGTGGACCTCTACCTGAAGATCCTCACCCAGGAATCGGATTACAAAGACGTGCCCTCGCGGCTTGCCTACGCCGTCCGCCAGCAGAAGGCGCAAGCCCTCTACCAAAAGGCCCAGGAGCATTTAAAGGCCGAGGCCTGGGACGAAGCGGTCAAAACGCTGCAGGAGCTGGAACAGTTGGAGCCTGGCTACAAGGATGTTCAGGCCCTGCTGGGGGAGGCACGACGGCAGAAGCGGCTTCACGAGCTGTACACCCGGGCGATGGAAGCCCTCAATGGTGGGGAGTGGGAGAGCGCCGTTGATCGGTTCTCCCGGGTCCTGCAAATGGATCCAGAGTACCGGGACGCGGCGGTCAAGCGGGCCATCGCCGAGCGCCAGGCGCGTTTGGCAAAGCTGTATGCTCAAGCCCAAGAACAGCGGGAAGCGGCAGAGTGGGCGGCTGCAGCCGAGACGTTGCAGGAGATCCAGGAGATCGCCCCGGGCTACCGGGATGTAGACCGGCTTCTGGAGGAGGTTCTCCAGAAGCAGCGGGTTGCCGAGCTTTACGAGGAGGCAATACGACTAGAAGAGGAGGGAAGGTGGGAACAAGCGGTCCGGCGACTGGAAGAGGTCCGGCAGCTCCAGCCCGGCTACCAGGACATTGAAGAGCGGCTGGAGCAGGTCCGTCAGTCCCAGCGCGTTGAGGCCCTGTATGCCCAGGCGCGGCAGTTTGAGGTTGAGGAGAAGTGGGCTGAGGCGATCGCCACCTATTCGGAGATCCTCAAACTGGATCCTAACCATCGGGATGCGAAGGTAGGGCTGGCCCGGGTCAGCGCGGCGGCGTTGGGCAGGGAGCAACCCGATGAACAGCGGGAGCGGTGGATCGCCGCTGGAGGCGCGCTGCTGGTCCTCGCCGCGTTGGCCTGTATGTTGTTTATCCCTCTGTCACGCATTGCGGGGGCCGTCTTCCCCGGTACAACGACTCCGACGGCGCTGCTCGTCGTTGGGCAAGTTACATCCACCCCGATGCCGAGCGCAACTCAGTTAGTGGCGGTGATCTCCCCGAGTCCTTCCGAGACGCCAACGCCGAGCCCCACGGCAACCCCTACGGCGACCTCTACGCCAACCTATACTGCTACACCAACGGCCACCCCAACCCCAACACTGACGGAGACGTTATCTCCCACTCCCACTATGACGCTTACCCCGACCCCGACGCCCACGCCCATACCGACGGCACCTCCCCCACCGTCTTCGTGGAATCCACAGACGCCCGTTCCCCCAGCACCTCCGAATTATAATCCCAGCGCCGCTTGCGTGATCACACCTTGTGCTCCGGCCCCTCAGCTTGATGAGCCGCCCGATGGTGAAGAGTTTCTGACCGGTAGCAGAATTGAGCTGAAATGGACTTGGTCTTATTGTCTACCCCCCGGTTGGAGATTTGCCATCCGGGTGTCAAGTGAGAGTCCTCCTCACAGTTATCAGTATGTAGACTATGGGTATGGGGGAGGAGGGCTTGTCGTTTGCAAGGATGGGAAAACCACTGGCACTTTTTACATTGAGAGCACTTCGTCCTTCTCGATGGATTCCGGAACATACTACTGGAACGTTGCTGTGGCACGACATGTAGATGCTCCTTGGGAGTGGGAACGGCTTTCGGAGAACAGTGAGATTCGGAGTTATAGAGTGGTACCTGGCTCACCGCCTAAGCCTGTTCCTACGCCTACATGCGCGGTTCCACCTTGTTGATTCGGTCATTCATTCGAGCTGTGAGCGATCGCATTGGTGCCCTTTGGTACGTGAGAAGGGGGGGAGATGGTTAAAGGAGATTCATATCATTTGGAGAAGATAATCATAGTGATGTTGTTAGCTATATTAGGGATTGCTGGGAAATCATCTTTTGCTTTCATATCAGTGGGTGCTGAAGTCGGTGCAAAGGCACATTCGCTGAGCCCCCAGTGGAAGCGGGTGGGAATGCCAGAAGCATTGTACTCACACAAGGCGGTCTTTTTGCATAGAGGGCAGAGCGAGTATTTGTATCTCATTGGTGGCAAAGTTGGCCGTTCCAAGGCTGATGCGGTCTATACCGGCACAGTCTATTTCACCAAGGTGGACTTGGAAGGATACTTTGCTCCCTTTTCCACAACTCGTCCTCTGCCTCAGAAGATGGGGGACCACGGCGCGGTGGTGGTGGGTGATCGTATCTATGTCTTAGGTGGGTGGGACGAGTCCCGGAGCACTTTTGACCAGGTATATTGTGCGAAGCCTGATCCGTCAGGAGAGATCCTCTCTTGGACGCAGGTAGGCCCAATGCCGATGGATCTTGCTACGCATGCTGTGGTGGTCATCGGCAATACTATTTTCGTGTTAGGGGGATACAGTAGTAGCCGTGGGCAGATGGTCCAGAACGTGTGGGCTGCAGATGCACAAGGAGGCGATTGTGCACCGCTTTCTTGGCGTGAGGAACTTCGCCTCCCTGGTGATCGGGCGGCGGCATCGGCAGCAGCGGTTCAGCTTGACAATGGGCGGAAGTTCATTTATGTCGTTGGAGGAATGAGGAGGATTGGAGGAGGCATAAAGGCGTACGACCAGGTGTGGCGAGCGGAAGTGGGCGGCGCTGGGCATATTATGTCTTGGAAGTCTTTGGGAGATATTGGTTCAGCATCAGGCGGGCTCTATCGCAGTGTCGCGGCCATAGTGGGTCGTTACTTATACGTCATAGGCGGCACAGTACAAGGTAGTGATTATTTGGATACAGTCTACCGGGCACGAATACAGGATGATGGCAGCCTGGGGCCGTGGAAAGCTTTGGATAGGTTCCCTGTGGCTGTGGCAGGTCACGCTGTAGCTACATCCGTGGCGGGCCGTATTTACGTGCTGGGGGGGCAGACAGACTCTAGTGTTCTGGTTGAAGGGTACTTTACCCCTATAATGGATTTGAGGAAGTCTATCGTGATGGGAGGAGAAGTGGGTTATGGCGGAACCATAACTTACGCTTTGGATCTCACCAACTTAGGCGTCCGTGATTTGGGGAGCCTTACAATCACCGATACCGTTTCCTCACCTGTCTCGGTGGCCCTTCAATCGCTACCGGATGGATGTCAATCATCTGGTCATGCTCCTTTAACGATCACCTGCACGATTCCGGGGCTCTCCTTAGGGGAAAGCCGATTTCTGACCTACTCTATTTTGATCCCCTCTCCCCCTACTGCAGATATGACCTTTGTATCTCATCAGGATGCTATAGACGGTGCGGCAGCGACCCTTGCTCCAGGGCAAGGTGGACGACCTCAGCAGAATGTCGGCTTGAGCATAGATAAGGACGCTGATCCCATAGTGATTGCTGGGCGGAAGCTGACCTATACACTCCGTGTTCGGAATGGAGATTTGTTTAGAGTTCAGGATGTTACTGTGACCGATGATCTGCCTGATAGTGTGGAATTCATATCATCCACGCTGGAAGATGCGCGTACAGGCACTGATCCGATCACTTGGTCGCTAGGCTCTCTTTGGCCTGGGGAAGAGAGGACAATCGAGTTAGTTGTCGCGGTTCCCCCTGATAGCTCGGGGACCCTGGTGAATGTTGCGTCTGTGGCAGGTTACATATCGGGATATTCCATTAGTGACCAGGATGAAGTGCAAACGGCTGTTATCCAGCAAGCCGACCTCAGCATTGAGAAGAAGGATAACCCTGATCCTGTTATGGCAGGGGAACGACTGACTTACACGCTGGTTATCACCAACGCGGGACCCTCAGATGCTCGTGATGTCTCGGTGACCGATTTCCTGCCCACGGAGCTGCAAGTGATCTCCACGACGCCTGTGACAACCAGCGGCCCTAGCCCCTTGGAATGGCGTCTGGACCTCCCGGCGGGTCAGAGCGCGGAGATCCAGATCCTCGCTTCGGTAGCGCCCAACAGCACGGGTACACTGCAGAACATCGCGATGGTGTCCAGTGACATTGATCCCTCTTCCGGCAACAATACGGCTCAGGAGTGGACGGCCATCGGCAGTCAGGCGGACCTGCGCCTCCAAAAGGTGGACGAGCCGGATCCTGTGAGCCCCGGTGGTGTGCTGACCTACACGTTGCTGATCACCAATGAGGGGCCTTCCGAGGCGATAAACGTGGTGGTGACCGATACATTGCCTGCCGAGATATGTCAAGTGAACTCCCAGCCCGCCGGCTGCAGTGGTGATCCCCTCGTGTGCGATTTGGGCACTATGGCTGCCGGAGCAACCAGGAAACTCCAGATCACGGCGACGGTCTGCCTGACGGCGACGGGCCTGTTGGTCAACGAAGCTGAGGTGAGCAGCGATGTGCCCGATAGCGATCCTACGAGCAATCAAGCGCAGGCATCAACGGCCACCGAACCCGTTGCCGACCTTCGTCTCACCAAGAGCCGTGAAACAGAGGTCGTGATTGCGGGCGATGTAGTGACCTACGTGCTGCGGGTGACCAATGAGGGGCCTTCCATTGCATCAGATGTGGTCGTCAGCGATTGGTTGCCGGTCAACACGACGTTTGTCACGGCGACTCAGCCTGTCACCGTTCAGCACAGCGTTACAACGGCGACCTGGTACACTCCTACCCTGCAGCCAGGGCAGAGTTGGGACTTATATCTCGTCGTGCGGACCCCGCCTGGCAGCAACGGCGTGATGACGAACACGGCCAGGGTGGCAAGCAAGACCTTGGACGATTATTCGGAAAACAACAGCGCTGTGGACACGGCCTATGTCTACGGGCTGGCGAACCTGAGCATAGGCAAAGAAGGCCATCCCAATCCGGTAGATCCCGGTGGTGTGCTGACTTACACTTTGTGGATCACCAATGCGGGTCCCTCTGAAGCCCTCAACGTCGTCGTGACGGACACCTTGCCACCGGGAATCTGTGGTTGGAACGGCCTGCCTGCCAACTGTAGTGGCAATCCACTCGTATGCACGTTGGGGACGATCCCTGCTGGAGAGGCTCGCTCGTTCTCTTTATCGGTGACCGTTTGCCTCACCAGCACAGGGGTGTTGGTCAATGAGGCCAGGGTCGGCAGTAGCATCCCCGATAGCGATTCCACGGATAACCAGGTTCAAGAGAGGACCACTATCGGGAGCCGGGCCGATCTCCAGATCACAAAGAGCCATAACCCTATGACAGCTACGGCAGGTACTCTGTTGACTTATACACTAGTAGTTACCAATGATGGTCCATCAGATGCGGAAGGCCTGATCGTGACAATGACCGTACCTTTTGATACGCATTTGATTACGACGATCCCCCCTGCTATGGTCACGAGTACATCATCTATTACGTCTGTCATATGGTCTACTTCTGGGCTGTTGCAAGGCCAAAGGGTCCAGTTTCAGGCGGTTGTGCTGGTTGATCCTGGAAGCCGCGAAGGATTGCATAACTGGGCTGAAGTGGCCAGTAATACTCCAGACGATAACTTTAGCAACAATCGCACACCTGAGGAGCAGAATTGGGTTTTCGTCCAGAAGCTGGCCGACTTGCGGCTGAAGCAAGAAAGCAGTGCCGACAGAGTGCCATTAGGGGGAATTTTGAGGTATCTCTTACAGATCAGCAATGAAGGGCCGTCTAATGCTGAGGGCATTGTCGTCACGGATACTTTGCCTTCTGGAGTTTCTTTCCCCGCTTCTACACCTTCTACGCCATTCCCATTGGATGGGCCATCTCTTGTTTGGTCTCGATCTTCTTTGAAAGTAGGAGAGACCTGGACGATCGAGATCACGACGGTGGTGAACGCCCAACCCGGCGCTATCTTGACAAACACGGCCTGTGTGGACAGTGCAACTCCTTCTACGCTTCCACTGCCGGCCTGTGATGAGACGCGGGCCTTTGTTCCGGCGGTCGTACAGAACCGGGCATGGGTGTGTGAAGGAGGGCAGTGGTGCAAGGCGAGCAACCTCTCTGCGGTTCTCATCAATCCTTTGCGTGTCTACATGCCGGTCCTTCTGAGAAACAACAGGTAAGTGCCCGGTGCTGCTGTAAGGTCTGTGCGGCCACCGGGAACCCCTAGGCGAAGCTGCAGAGAGCCCCTGCCGTTAGGGCAGGGGCTTTGTTCCCTTGTGGTTCTCCATAGGTGGTGGGCCGTTCACCGAGGGGCAGCTCTGGTGGCCGCCCCCACGAATACACGATGACAGGCTGTCCCACCCGTGCATTCGTGGACCATTCGTGGCCGGCCTGTTAGCTACCCTTGCCCCCTCCGTCAAACTGTGGTAGAGTACCTGTGTCGTTTGCCTGACCTTCCCATCCCACCCCACAGGAGAACCGCGATGAAACGGGACCTGGACCGGCTCATGGCCGAGCGGGGCATTGACGCCGCCGTGGTGATGGGCGGCGTCCGCGACAACCCCACGATGTACTACCTGACCAACGGCGCCAAGCTGAGCCACGCTACGGTGATCAAGCGCCGAGGGGAGGCCCCTGTCCTCTTCCACGCTTCGATGGAACGGGACGAGGCGGCCAAGAGCGGCCTCACCACCCGCGACCTGGGAGACTACAACTTTCGCAAGTTTATCGAGGAGGCTCAGGGAGACCGGCTGCAGGCCACCATCCTCCTCTACACCCGCCTCTTCGAGGAACTGGGCGTCCAGGGGCGGGTCGCCTTCTACGGACGCCGTGAGCAAGGGGCCAGCTACGTCTTCCTGCGGGCCCTGGATGCGGCCCTGCCCCAGATCGAGGTGGTCGGCGAGTTCGACAACGACATCTTCGCCGTGGCCCAGGCGACGAAGGACGCCGAGGAGGTCGCCCGCATCCGGGAGGTGGGCCGGCGCGTCTCCCAGATCATGGCCGACGTCGTCCGGTTCCTGCGCCGCCACCCCACCGCCAACGGTGCCCTCGTCCGGGAGGATGGCTCCCCGCTGACGGTGGGGGACGTCAAGCAGTTCGTTCGGGCTCGCCTCTTCGAGAACCGCCTGGAGGACCCCGAGGAGATGATCTTCGCCATCGGGCGGGATGCCGGCGTTCCCCACAGCCACGGTGAGGACGATGCCCCCCTGCGGCTGGGCCAGACCATCGTCTTCGACCTCTTCCCCCAGGAGGCCGGCGGCGGCTACTTCTTCGACATGACCCGTACCTTCTGCCTGGGGTACGCCCCGCCTGAGGTGGAGCGGGCCTACCGGGACGTGCTGGACTGCTTCAACGAGGTGGTCGCAGCACTTCGGCCAGGAGCGGCGACGCGCCGGTACCAGGTCATGGCCTGTGAGCTCTTCGAGGCCCGAGGCCACCCAACGGTGAAGAGCGATCCCACGACCAAGGAGGGGTACGTCCACTCCCTAGGGCACGGCCTTGGACTGGAAATCCACGGCCGGCCCATCTTCGCCGACGTACCGGGGAACGAGGACACCCTCCAGCCGGGTGTCGTCTTCACCGTCGAGCCGGGGCTCTACTACCCGGAGCAGGGCTTCGGCATCCGTATCGAGGACACCTTCTGGCTGGACGAGGATGGACGCTTCCACAACCTGACGGACTTCCCCAAGGATCTGGTCATCCCGGTTGCTGGTGCCTGATGGGACCTGCTATGCGCATCTTGGCCATCGAGACTTCCTGCGACGAGACGGCGGCGGCGGTGATCGAGGATGGACGTCGCATCCTCTCCAACGTCGTCGCCTCCCAGATAGACCTTCACGCCCGGTACGGCGGCGTCTTCCCCGAGATGGCCTCCCGGGCCCACATCGAGGCCATCGTTCCCGTCATCCGGGAGGCGCTGGTCAAGGCCCACGTGGGGTGGCGGGACCTCCACGCGGTGGCGGTGACGCGGGGGCCGGGGCTGGCCGGCTCCCTCCTGGTGGGGGTGAACGCGGCCAAGGGGATCGCCTTGGGGCGCGACCTGCCCCTGCTGGGGATCAACCACCTGGAAGGGCACATCTACGCCCACTGGCTGGAGACGGAGAGCGAAGGCGCGGCGGACCCCGACGCGCTGGAGTTCCCTTTGCTCTGCCTCATCGTCTCCGGCGGGCACACGGAACTGGTGCTGATGCAGGATCACGGGCGTTACCAGCGGCTGGGGGGGACGCGGGACGATGCCGCTGGCGAGGCCTTTGACAAGGTGGGGCGGCTGCTGGGGCTTCCCTATCCCGGCGGGCCGGCCATCGAGCGGGTGGCCCAGAAGGGGGATCCCGCCCGCCTCCGCTTCCCCCGGGCTTGGCTGGAGGGTTCCTGGGACTTCAGCTTCAGCGGCTTGAAGACGGCGGTGCTTCGCGTAGTCAGGGGGTATGGCGAGGCAGGGCCTGATGGTCGCCCTCCCCGCCAGGCCCCGATCCCCCACCTGGCCGCGGCCTTCCAGGAGGCCGTGGTGGACGTCCTGGCCGAGAAGACGGTGCAGGCAGCGGCTGCCTATCAGGCCAAGGCGATCCTCCTCGCAGGAGGCGTCTCGGCCAACCGGCGGCTGCGAGAAGAGGTGAAAGCCCGCGCCGGCGACATCCCCGTCTACTATCCGCCCATCTTCCTCTGCACCGACAACGCCGCGATGATCGGCGCGGCGGCCTACTACCGCTTTCAGGCCGGCCAACGGGATGGCTGGGAGATGGATGTAGTACCCAACCTGCGGCTGGTTTAGGCTCGTGGTTGACCCTCCCGCAGGTCCCTCCCACGGCCTGGAGCACGTCATAGGCGGCCTCCGACAAGCCGTCGTTATCGTCGGGCACTGCGTGACCTGCGGGAGGGTGGCGGCGGTCGGGTAGCCAGAGCCGCAAAAAAACAGCCCGGCGGCTGTAGGATGAGCCGCCGGGCCGCTCTTAATTCCCTTGTAACCGGGCCAACTCGGCCCGCAGCCGCTCCAACTCCGCCTCCGCTCGACGGCGAGCCTCCTGAGCCTCCAGGGGGGTTAGCAGCTTCTCCCCGGTTTTCGGGTCTACCAGGCGGAGGAAGTTCCCCTCCACGCGCAACTCCAGGCCCAGCACGTGGCTTACCAGGGGCTCTCCCTCGATGGGCCGGTAACCCCATTCCGCCAGCCGGAATCCCAACAGGGGAGGGTTCAGATACTCCCCCAACGGATCGAACAGGAAGTATTCCTGGACTCCCAGGACCTCGTAAGTTCCCTTTTTCGGCCCCAGGTCCTCCCGCCGGGTGCGACGCGAGGTGATCTCGAAGACCACATCAGGCCCCTTACCTTCCTTCCACACCTGGTAGATGCGCCGCCGCTGCTTGGGCACCCCCTTGACGACGAAGACATCCGGGGCGACCACCTGGCCGGGATCGCCCTCCTCGTAGTAGACGAAGAGGTTGGCTGCCACGTAGACCTGGGGGTCGTCTCGGAAATAGTCGGCGAGGGCTTCACGAAGGTAGATGATCTGCTCGATGTGGACGTCGGTTTCTGCCAAAGGCTTCCCATCCGAGACGGGGTAGTAGATGGGCGGGCGGATGTAGATGGCCGGCTCGACCTCGGGTTCCACTTCGTATGCGACCGCTGTCTCCTTCGCCTCTGCCATAGGCTCCCTCCCCGCCTCCCATTGTACCACGGTTTTTCCCCCCTGCCTAGTACCTCATCCAAGGGATTTCGAGAACTGTTCACCCTCCCGCAGGTTCGGCGCGTTTCCGACGCGAAACCGTGCTTCCAATAGCCCATCGGGGCTGAAGGCGCCTCGGCCGGTGACCTGCGGGAGGGTAGGCCGAATAGATACGATTTCGATAGACCGCTTGCGGAGCCGTCGTCTCCCATCCGCTCAATCCGTTCTCAAATCCGCTGACAGCCATCCATTTCCAAACGGACTGCTGTCAACGGATTAGGAGGGTGGATTGAGAAGTACTGACGCCACCGGGCCGCTACGTGCTATGCCGCCGGCTCAGAGGGCAGGAACGCGGTCGTATATCAGGTCTCGGATTCGCTGCTTCAACTGACGGGGGGAGAGGGGTTTCATCCAGTAGGCGTCGGCGCCTGCCTCCATCGCTCGGATCCGGTCCTCTTCGCCCGGCTTCGCCGTCAGGATGGCGATGGGGAGATGGGCCAGGTGGGGGGTGGCCCGGATGCGGGCACAGACCTCGATCCCGTTGATGTCGGGCATCATGATGTCCAGGATAACCAGGTCTGGCTGCTCCTCCTCCAGAGCTTCCAGGGCTTCCTGGCCCGTGTAGGCGGTCTGCACGGTGTGGCCTTCGTACTCCAGCACCAGGCGCAGCAATCCCACCAGAGCGGCATCGTCGTCTACGAGCAGGATCTTCACGGTTGCTCCTCCTGGTACGTCTTGTGGAGGCTCCGGCAGGCCTTCCGCACAAAAGAACCGGTCTCATTAGGCCCTCCCGCAGGTTCTCCTATGGCCTGAAGCACGCCATAGGCATCCTCCGATAAGCTGTTGCTCTCATCGGGCACCGCGTGACCTGCGGGAGGGGGAAAAGTCCGGCCTCTATCCTACCACACCGTGTCTCCTGCTAGGTTACGCTCTGGTTACAGGATTGTTAGTAGGCGTCTTCCATCCGCTCAATCCGTTCTCAAATCCGCTGACAGATACCCGTTCCGCTTTCCCCTCCGGCAGTTTCTCCAGGGTAACGCCGGGAGCAGGGACAGGCCGGTAGAAGGCCGTCGCCCCTGCCTCCCGCAGCGCCTCCTCCAGAGGCTCCGTCTCCTCGTAGGGCCAGAGGGCGATGATCGTTCCCCCGTGGCCGGCCCCTGCCAGCTTGGCCCCCGGCGCTCCCGCTGCCAGGGCCGCTTCGATCAGCCGCTCGTTCTCCGGCCCCGATCCTCCCAGGTCCCGCTGGATGGCGTGGTTCTCGTTCATCAACGCCCCCAGCGTCTCCCAGTCCTCCAGCAGCAGCGCCTTCTTCCCCATCCGGGCGATCTCTGTGATCCGCTCGTAGGCCCGCACCACTTGCGGCTCTCCCTCCAGCCACCGCTCCCGGATCGGCTTGTGCACCTCCCCCGAGGCGTGCTGCACGCCGGTGTAGGCCAGCAGGAAGGGTAGGGAGGTGACGTGACCATCTAAGGGCTCAATGGTGGCGAAGAGTTCCGCCTCCGCCTGGCGGTAGAACTGCTTCCCCCGAAAGTCCATGTAGTTCAGCCCCCCAAAGGTCGCCATATAGGCATCCTGGTAGCCGCAGACGACCCCCAGGTGGTTCAACTCGATGTAGCGGGCCATCTCCGCCAACGGGTAGAGGCCGGGATGGTCTCCCTGCCAGGCCAAGATGGCCCGCAACAGGGCGACCAGGAGCGCCGTCGAGCCGGCCATCCCGCTGCGCATCGGGATCTCGCTCTCGTAGCGGATGTGGGCCTTCAACGGCGGCAGCCGCAGGTAGTCCAACACCGCCCGGGGCAGGTCGAAGCGGTCCCCTTGAGGGCGCAGGTCCTCCCAGGAAGTGATCGTCACCTGCCGCCCATCCGTCTCCAGCGTCAGGCTCTCGGCCGGCCGCACCATCACCCGGGCCCGCATCGGGACCGAGCAGGAGAGGACCGCGCCGCCGTACATATCCGTCGGGTTGCCGATGATGCCGGCCCGACCGGGAGCCGAGCAGATGAGAACACTCTCATCAGAGCTCGTAGGACTTCGCCTTGAGGTACTGTCGTGCCAGGTAGCCATAGCGTTCATCCGTCAGCGCAAAGTCGAGGAAGGTGCGGAAGTAGCTAAAGAAGTTGCCGATGTCGTAGCGCCGTTCGCCGGGTCGCAAGCGCCACAGGTAGACCGGCTCGCCCATCTGGATGAGCAGCCGGATGGCATCGGTCAACTGAATCTCCCCCCGTTGGTCTGGGACGACGCGGGCCAGAGCGTTGAAGATGAGGGGGCTGAAGGTGTAGCGGGCGGCCACGGCCAGATTGCTGGGGGCGGTGCCCCGCCTCGGCTTCTCCACGATGTCGGTCAGGCGGACGGGCCGGCCCGGCGGCGGGTCCTCCACCTCCGGGACGACGATGCCGTACTGGTGGGTCTCCTCCTCGGGCACCGCCTCGACGGCGATAACGGCGGCGGCCTGGAGTTCCTTGTGGGCCTGCATCATCGCCCGCAGCGGAGCCGCCGGATCCGGCCCCCAGAGGAGGGAATCCCCCAGGGCCACGATGCAGTCCTCGCCGTCCACGAAGCTGGCCCCCAAGGAGATGGCGTGGCCCAGCCCCTGGGGGGTGCTCTGGCGGGTGTAGAAGAACTGAGTGCCGGCCTCGATGTAGGAGAGGGCCTCGATCAGCGCCTCGTTGCCGGCCTCCCGCAGCACCCGGACCAGGTCGGGGTCGGCGTCGAAGTGGTCCTCGATGGCCCGTTTGCGCCGGCCTGTGATGATGAGGATCTGGTGCACACCGGCGGCCTGCAGCTCCTCCACCACGTACTGGACGGCGGGCTTGCGCCCCACCGGCAGCATCTCCTTGGGCTGCGATTTGGTGGCGGGCAACAGGCGGGTTCCCCAGCCGGCCGCCGGGACGATGGCTTTGGTGATGGGTCGGGACATAGGACGCTCCTTTGCTCACCCCTATTGGCCCCAGACGGGCCTTTCCTCTACCCAGGTGTGGGCCGGGTCGTTGCGCACCTGCATACGGCGCTCGTCGCCGGCCAGCACCCAGAGGTAGTAGATGACGTAGCCCGGGGCGGCCACCAGCGGATGGTAGCCCCGGGGGATGGTCACCAGGTCGTAATCCCGCAGCAGCAGCACCTCATCTATGTCCCCCTCGGCGGTGTAGAGCCGCTGCAGGCCGAACCCCTGAGGGGGATGGATGCGGTAGAAGTAGACCTCCTCAAGCTGGATCTCGTGGGGCGGGTCCCAGGTGTCGTGCTTGTGAGGAGGGTAGCTGGACCACTCCCCGGGGAGGTGGAAGGTCTCGCCGATGAGGAGCTGGCCGGCCGGAAAATCGTCGGTAGCGATGGGGTAGATGATCCGCCGGTAGGGGGCACGTCCTACCTCCCGCACGCCGATCTCCTCCGGTCCGATGTAGCGGGGGGCTCCGGCGAACCCCGTCGCGGCCCGGCAGACGACGACCTCCAGCTCCGGCTCCCCTTGAACCGTCCAAGCCATCCCCGGCGGCACGTAGACGGCGCTGGGCTTCTCCTGGAAGAGGCCGGCCCGGGCAACGGCCCATCGCCGGTCGCCTACCTCGACCATCCCCTGCCCCTCCCAGAGGACCAGGAAGGTCTCCTGGCCTTCGGTGGCAGCGGTGTAGGCCGCGCCCTCCTCCAGAGTCAGCAGACCCACCTCCAGCCGGTTCAGACCCCCGTCGCCGGGCTGGACAACCGGCTGGTAACCCGGTTGGCGTTGGGCGTGGAAGTGAAAGGGCATCGAAGACCTCCTGTCAACTTGGCACATCACGGGTCACGTCCGTGCATCGTCTTTTACGGCCAGACCCAGATGGCGGGCCGCTCGACGGTCATCTCCCCGACGGTCACCGGGATGGTGGGCCAGCCGGGGATCACCGTCAGCACTTCGTTCTCCGTGGCCCCCACCAAGACGCTGTCCTCGGACTTGGTGCTGGCGATGGAGGGGTTCCAGGCGTAGACCTGGCCCTCGACCACCCGCTCTTTGGAGGTAGGCGTGGCCTTGCGCTCGCGGGATTCGTAGCCGGCGACACCCCCCTGATGGTGGTGCTGCCACTCGTCGGGGAACCCGGTGGCCGCGTAGGCCGCCACGCCTCGCTGGAAGACGTCGCCCAACCGGACCCCAGGCCGGGTGGCGGCGATGAGGGTGGCGTCTACCTGGGCCACAGCCTGGGCCTTGCGCTCCAGGGACTCCGGCAGCGGGCCGAAGTGGACCAGCCGGGTGATGGAACAGACCAGCCCCCGCCAGCGCCCGCAGAGGACGAGCATTGCGTACCGCTCCAGCCGCTTGCCGGTGGGGAGCGGGTGGCGGTAGCGGAAGACCCGTTCGTCGGCGGCGATCAGGTTGACGATGGGCCAGACCTCCCGCACCAGCGTCTCCTCGGCCAGGAGCGCGGCGATCTCGTACTCCCGCATCCCGGGGCGGACGCGAGCCACAGCGGCCTGCATCGCGGCGGCACAGCGCTGGCCCAGCTCCCGGAAGCGCTCCTGCTCCGGGGGCAGGAGCTGACTGCGCAGCCAGGCGATGGGGCCGCTGAGGTCTGCTGCGCCGGGCCAGGGGCCGTCCGTCCCCAGCCGGCCCTCACCGATGAGGGATTGGACGGCGTCGGCCGGCGTGTGCCAGGGGGAGATGTGGGGCTCCAGGTCGCCTTCGGCCAACCCCTCCTCCTCCAGCAGGCGGGGGGCCTCGATGTTGTTGGTGAGCAGGTAGGCTCGCTCCGGCGTCACCAGGATCGAAGCGGCCCCGTACTCGGCTGCCGTGTTGACGAAGCTGGCAGCCCCGCCGGTGAGCCAGGCGAAGCTGCTGATGCGCCGCAACCAGAGGGCGTCCAGCCCATGTTCGGCCATCAGCCTGCGCAGACGCTGAAGTTTCTGCTGGAATTCGTCCATGCTCCCTCCCTCATCAACGGCGGCGTCGGCGGGCCAGCCGCAGGGCGGTGAAGAGCCCCTTCTCGCGGATGGTCTTGATGGCGACGCCTCGGGTGGTGATCTCAAAGTACTTCTCGCCGTAGCGGGCCAGCTTTTCCTCGTCCAGGAGAATGCCCAGCCCTGGTGCTTCGGGCACGGCGACGGTGCCGTCGGGAGCGATCTCGATGGGCTCGGCCAGCAGGCCATCCCGGGCCTCCGGCACCCAGCCGGGCGGCTCATAGGGGTACTCCAGGGGGTAATCCCGGGGGCCGGTGGCGTAGAGGTGTAAGTTGACGATGAACCCCAGGCCGTTGGTCCAGGTGTGGGGCGTGAACCCCAGCCCCTGGTCGCGGCAGGCGTTCAGCACCCGCAGGGCGTCGCCAATGCCTCCACCCATCGTTGCATCCGGCTGGTAGATGTCGTAGCTGCCCTTTTCCAGCATCACCTTGAACTCGTGCCAGCCGCCGTTCAATTCGCCACCGGCGATGGGCACCGAGGAGCGACGACGGAGCTCTGCCAGCTCATCGTAGGCGTGCATATCCAGCGGTTCCTCGATCCAGCGCACGTCCAGGTCGGCGCAAGCCTGCGCAAAGTGGGTCGCTCGCTCCAGCGTCCAGAGGGGGGCATCCTCTATCAGCGTCACCCGCCAGCCCTGGTTGGCATCCACGGCGATCTCCATTGTATCTCCCACCGCTCGACGCACCGCTTCCACCTGGGCGACGTCTTCAGCGGGGTCGAAGCTGTGTACCCGGAGCTTGACCGCCCGAAAGCCCATCTCCCGCAGGGCCAGCACCTCTTCAGCCCGCTGTTCAGGGGGGTGGACCTCGCCGGTGGAGGCGTAGACGGGCACACGGCCGGCCTCCTTCCCGCCCAGCAAGGCCCAGAGCGGTTTGCCCTCCGCTTTGCCCCGGATGTCCCAGAAAGCGGCCTCCATCCAGTAGTTCCGCCAGCCCAGGTAGGAGGCCTCCCGCAGTCGCTGGCGGACGGTGGGGATGTCGGTAGGGTCGAGGCCGATGAGGTAGGGGCCGAGCAAATTGCCCAGCCCTTCCCGTTCCCGCTCGAAGGCGGCCCCGGCGGCCACACCCTGCAGGCCGTCGTCCGTCGTCAGGCGCAGGAGGGTGAAGCGGTTGGCAGTCTGAGGGTAGCCGGGAATCCAGGCGGGGTGGAAGGGCTTGGGCAGCGGGATAGAGACGTGGAAGAGCTCGATGCGGTCAATCTTCATCCCTTTCCTCCTTCTTTGCTCGCAGTCGGGCCTCCAGCCGGGCGACCTCCTCCCGCTTCTCCTCCAGCTCGATCTGGAGGTGGGCGGGCACGTGCAGGGCACCGAAGCCGGCCACCTGCTCCTCCAGGATGGCCAAGGCCCGGCGGGCCCGCCGCAATGCCCGCTTCAGGGCCTCCCGGTCATCCACCGGCGATTGTTCCGCCGGGGCGGATTGGATGACCTGCGCCCCATCCCCGATGGCGATCCCCGTCGCCTGCCCGATCTGGACGTGGTAGGTGGTGCCGGTGGCGGGGGATGGCGGGGCCGTGGCCTCGGATGGAGGCGGAGCTTTCCTCGAAGCGGCCAGGGCGGCGATCTGCCGGATCTCCTCGGCCATCGGTTCGCCCAACCTCTGGCAGAGGGCCTGGTAGCTCGCCACCCACTGCTCGATCAGTTCCCACTGCTGCGCCACTTCGCGCTGGTAACGGGCCTTCGCCTTCGGGTCCGAGGCCGTCAGCATCTGCTCCTCGTACTCCCGGATCAACTCGTAGGCCGCACGGATGCGGCGTTCCAGGCCTCCTTTGGGATCTAGTGTTGAGGTCATCGTTCACCTCGGTTTCTCAGTCCTCAGCCCTTAGTCCTCAGTCCTCAGTCCTGGGCCCTTGCCCTCTGCCCCTCGGTACCTCATCCCTCACCCCTCGGTGCCTCATCCTTCACCCCTCGGTACCTCATCCCTCACCCCTCGGTGCCTCAATTATACCCCGTCCGGCGAGAAAAGGAAGGAGGCGGCCTCTCGACCGCCCCCAGGTTGGTGGGTTCGGAAGGTCGCCGGGTCAGGCCGGCACCATCGTCTGCTCTCGGGCGATCTCCGCGCCCCGGCGCAGGGCCTGTTTGTTCAGCTCCAACAGGTCTCGCTTGCGGGCCGGCAGGTGAGCGTCCAGCGCCGCCTCCACCTGCTCCACCGTGACGATGCCCAGCACCTCCACCAGCGCCCCCAGGCAGACCACGTTGGCCATCCGGGCGCTGCCCAACTCCTCGGCAATGGTGTTGGCCGGCACGTAGACGACCCGAATCTCCTCTCGCTCGGAGCGCCGGGGGACCAGCGAGCTGTTGACGACCAGGACACCCCCCGGTTTGACCAGCGGTTCGTACTTATCCATCGAGGGGATGTTAAGCACGATGGCCGCGCTGGGGTGGCGCACCAGCGGTGAGCCGATCTCATCGTCGCTGATGATCACCGTGCAGTGGGCCGTCCCGCCCCGCATCTCCGGGCCGTAAGAGGGGATCCAGGTGACGTGCTTGCCGGCATCCATCGCGGCGTAGGCCAGCAACTGGCCGGCGAAGAGCGCTCCCTGACCGCCGAAGCCGGAGATGATCACCTCTTCCTGTCGCTTGTTGTCCCCTGTTCGCATCGGTCTCACCTCCCCCTCACCGCAGCTTCTTCACCACATCGGCGACCTTGTAGTCCCCCAACGGGTAGTAGGGGACCATGTTCTCCTTGATCCACTGCAGGGACTCGGCCGGCGTCAGGTGCCAGTTGGTCGGGCAGGAGGAGAGGAACTCCACAAAGGAGAAGCCCAGCCCGGCCATCTGGACCTGGAAGGCCGTCTTGATTGCCTTTCTGGCCCGCTTGATCGTCCCGATGTCCACCGTGGTCCGGCGCACCGAGTAGACGGTCCCGGGCAGCGTGGCGATCAGCTCGGCCATCCGCACGGGGAACCCCATCGTTTCCACATCCCGACCGTAGGGGGAGGAGGTGGTGACCATACCGGGCAGGGTCGTCGGGGCCATCTGCCCCCCCGTCATCCCGTAGTTGGCGTTGTTGATGAAGAAGACGGTGATCAGTTCCCCCCGGTTGGCCGCGTGGATGATCTCGGCCATCCCGATGGAAGCCAGGTCGCCGTCCCCCTGGTAGGTAAAGACGATCCGGTCCGGTTGCACCCGCTTCAGGCCGGTGGCCATCGCCGGCGCGCGCCCGTGAGCCGCTTCCGCGCTGTCCAGGTTGAAGTACTCGTAGGCCAGCACGGCGCACCCCACCGGGGCGACGCCGATGGTCCGCTCCCGGATGCCCAGTTCATCAACGACCTCCGCGATCATCCGGTGGATGATGCCGTGGGTGCAGCCGGGGCAGTAGTGGGTATGCACCTGGCGCAGAGACTCCGGGTGCTGATAGACCACTTCCATGTTCAGCTCACGCACGTGGTCAGGCGCTTGGGTCAGAATATCCGCGATCATCCCTTCCCTCCTGGTTCTTGCCCCTCCGGCGAGGCATCCCCGTCCTCGACGGGGACCTCGTCGGGGGCCGCGTACCATTCGATCCCCTCTTCCTGAGCCCGCTTCTGGGCAGGCTCCTCGATGATGGGCGCGATGATGATCCGTCGCGTGGCCCGCTGGCCGGTCTGGTCCTCGTAGAAGCGGACCTTGCGCATAAAGGTGAACAAGTCGCTGCCGCTCACCCGACCTTTGATCTCGACCAGCCACAGCTCACCGTCGCGCACGACCAGGTCAATCTCAACCTGCGCGGGGAAGCCATGGACCTGCCCGGAGGCATCCCAGGTCTCGTAGTGTTCGACCTTGTAGCCCAGGCCTGCCAGCATACCTCGAAGGGCATTGCGGAAGGCGGCTTCATTCTTAAGCCCCCATCGTCCGCCGATGACCAAGATGCGCTCTTCCAAGCGTCTCTGCCCTCTTTCCAGGCGAGCTTGTCCTTCTTCCAGGCGGGCTTGCCCTTCTTCCAAACGGGCTTGCCCTTCTTCCAGGCGGGTAACTCGCTGCAGGATCTGGGCCTGTCCTTCCTCCAGACGCTCCATTCGGGCCTCTAGGTGGTCCATCCGGGTCTCCAGGTGGGCGAGCCGGGCTTCCAGATGGTCTACCCGCCGGTTGAGTTGGGCCAACTGGGCCTGGACCTCGCGCAGGGTAGCATTGAGCTGCGCCAGGGTTCGGCCGAGCTCGGCGATGCTGGCCTCGTGGTCCCGGCGGGTCATCAGAACGTCGGCCAGCAGCTCCACCATCTCCAGGCGCAAGGCCCTATCCTCCCGCAACAGGGCGGGTAGCTCGCTTCGGATGATCTGCCGGACGGTTTCCCGGTCTATCTCGGTCACGTTCCACGATCCCTTTCGTCCCACCGTGTGGAACTCCCGTTGGTATTGTACCGGATTTTATCTGGGGAGGCAACCCGTTGGACTTCAGCGGGCAGGAACCGCCACCTTGGACCGGGTCTCCGCATCCAACTTCTCCACCTCCGGCAGGATCTCGTCGGGCAGGGGGATGAATCCACCCAACCGTCCGTAGAAGCGCACGGGTGTTCGCCCCTCTACCGCCTCCCGCACGTCGTGGAGCATCTGTCCGGCGTTCATCTCCACCACAAGGATGCCCCGGACCCGTTCCGCCAGTTCGGCGATCCGCTGCATGGGGAAGGGCCAAAGGGTGATGGGCCGGAAGAGGCCGGCTTTGATGCCTCGATCCCGAGCTTCCTGGACGACGCTGAGGCAGACCCGACCGGCGGTGCCGAAGCCCACCAGCAGCAACTCGGCGTCTTCTGTCATGTACTCCTTGTAGCGTATCTCGTTGGCCTCGATCCGGGCCAGCTTCTCCTGCAAGCGGAGGTTGAGCTTCTCCAGGTTGGCTGCACCCAGGTAGAGGGAGGTGATGACGTTGGGCTCCCTCCCCTTGGCTCCGGTCAGCGCCCAACTGGGCCGCTCCTTGCGGAGGGGACGCATCGGGGGCAACTCGGCCGGCTCCATCATCTGGCCGATGCTGCCGTCACCGGCCACGATCACCAGCGTTCGGTACTTCTCCGCCAGGTCGAAGGCCAGCGTCACCAAGTCAATGGACTCCTGCACCGTCGCCGGGGCCAGGACGATGGGGTGGAAGTCGCCGTGGCCCGCCGAGCGGGTGACTTGGAAGTAGTCCCCCTGGGAGGGTTGGATGTTGCCCAGGCCGGGACCGCCGCGCATAATGTTGACCACCACGGCCGGCACCTCGGAGCCAGCGATGTAGGAGAGCCCCTCCTGCATCAAGCTGAAGCCGGGACCCGATGTAGAGGTCATCACTCGGACGCCGGCACAGGCTGCGCCGTAGACCATGTTGATGGCGGCCACCTCGCTCTCCGCCTGCAGGAAGACCCGGCCCAGTTCCGGCATCCGCCGGGCCATATGTTCCAGCAGTTCCGATTGAGGCGTGATGGGATAGCCGAAGAACGCCTCCAGACCGGCCCGGATGGCGGCTTCGGCGATCGCCTCGTTCCCCTTGAGCATCTCTTTCGCCATCGGCCATACCTCCTGCTGCTACGCTGGGACGGCTGACACCGGCTCGGGCGCTGGCCGACGACGGGGCCGCCGGGGCTCCCGGAAGACGGTCAGCACCACGTCCGGACAGATCATCGCGCAGAGGCCGCAGCCGGTGCAGTAGGCATCCTCTGTCTCGACCAACTCCACCGGATGGTAGCCCTTGGCATTAAAACGATCTGTCGCCATATGCAGCACGTTGGGGGGACAGACCGTTGTACAAAGTTCGCAGCCTTTGCACTTGTCCGTTTCGATGTAGACCCATCCTCTGGTCATCACGAGCCTCCTTCACTGCGAGATAGCGGAATCCCTGGGTGGGGCGCACCGGCCGGGGAGGTTCTGCCCTCCCGCAGGTCCCCGGTCGAGGGCGCTTTCAGCCCCGATGGGCTATTGAAGCACGACTTCGCGTCGGAAACGCGCCTAACCTGCGGGAGGGTGAACAGTTGCCTGCCCTTAAGGTAGGGCAGCCTTCCCCGGCCTGGTAGTGCCAGATGTCATCTTCCCTCCAGACGAAACTCACGGGAGCCGGAGCCCAGGGTGCCGAGATGTGGGGATCGGGGTTCCACCCGCTTTGCTTCTTGACAGATTGGGGCTCCTGTTGTATCCTTGCACGTCGTCTCGGAGTGGGCGCAAAGGTGCGCCCGATCGCCGGAAGCGGAAGCTGGGCTCGGACCGGACCCGGGATGGCTGGGTCCTGGTCTGCCGGAAGCGCTATTCTCGATCGGCGGGATCAGGTATCTTCGGGAGGGGGAGCGTGCTCGCGTGGATCCGTCGTGGCCTGGGACTGACCTTTTCCAGCCTCCTGCTGGCAGGACTGGCGCTGACCGCTGTGGGGATGCGTGATGCTGTCCCCTTCCTGGCCTTGGCAACCCCGACGGCCACCGCCACACCCACGGCGACGCCCACCCCAACCTCAACCTCGACCCCTACGGCCACACCCACGCCCACATCCACCCCTACCGCCACGCTGACGCCCTCGCCAACGCCGACGCCCACGGAGACGCCGACCCCTACCCTGACGCCCACGCCCACGCCGACCCCGACGCCGACTCCCACGCCCACCCCCTGGCCCACGCCCGATGGGGAGAGGCGACGGGTCCAGGTGCCCATCTTGATGTACCACTACGTCTCCGTCCCGCCCCCCGATGCTGACCGCTATCGCCAAGGTCTCTCCGTCGCGCCGGACCAGTTCGAGGCCCAGATGCGCTGGCTCTACGAACAGGGCTACACGACCATCACCCTGAAGGACCTGCTCTACCACCTGACGCTGGGCTGGCCGCTGCCGGAGAAGCCGATCATCCTCACCTTCGACGATGGCTACAAGGATCACTACGAGGTCGTCTTCCCGATCCTGCGGCGGTACGGCTTTGTCGGCACCTTCTTCGTCATCACCGATCGGATCACCTACCGGGAAGCGCCCTATATGACCTGGGAGCAGGTGGTCGAGATGCAGCGGGCCGGGATGGAGATCGGGTCCCACAGCCGAACCCACCCCGATCTGCGGGGGCTTTCTTGGAACGCGCTGCTTTGGCAGATCCTGGGCTCCAAGGAGGCGATCGAGGCCCGGATGCCCCAGGAGGTCCGCTTCTTCTGCTATCCGTCGGGCCAGTACGATGAGGCGGTGATTCGGATGCTGAGAGCGGCCGGCTACTGGGGAGCGGTGACGACCCAGTACGGGTCCATCCACACCACCGAGGGCCTCTTCGAGCTCCAGCGGGTCCGCATTCGGGGGAGTGACTCGCTGGAAGCCTTCAAGGAGAAAGTCGCTCTGGGTGGTGCTTTCGGTAGTAGCGCTGATACCCCCAGACGTTTATCTCCACCGGAGAGACCAGCCCCTGACGGCGGACCATCGCGTCGCCTTCGCCCAAGGCCCGAATCTCCCTGGTGACCTCTGCCCTGAGGGTCTCGATGAGGACATCTTCCCCGGCACCGGAGCGCATCTGCGCGAGGAGCAGTTCCCCCCAGTGGTCCAGCCGGGCCTCCAGCGCCTCCAAGTGCTCGTCCACGTCTCCCGTGTAGACGCCGAAGTGGGTGAGTAGCAGGTGGGTGGGGCGCAGCGCTCGCAGCCGGGCCAGGCTGTCGTGCCACGTCTCCAAGTGGAGCTCGGGAGGCGGGGTGGGCGGGGCGACGAAGCGGGAGCCCGGCAGCCGGACGCCGGCCAGGTCGCCGGTGAAGACCAGGCTGTCCAGCCGGTAGACCACGTGGTGGGAGGCGTGGCCGGGGGTGTAGACGGCCTGCACCTTCCACCGGCCCAGGGGCACCGTGTCGCCGTCGGTGAGGGCGTAGAGTTGGTCTCGCGGGACCGGATCAATCCGGCCCCAGAGGGGTTCCATCTGATCGCCGTAGATGCGGGCGGCGCTGGCCCAGAGGCGGCTGGGATCGGCCAGGTGGGGAGTGCCTACTTCGTGGACGTAGACGGTGGCCCCGTAGCGTTGGGCCAGCGTGCCGGCCGCCCCCGCGTGATCCAAGTGGATGTGGGTCACCAGGACCGCGTGCAACGCTTCCGGGGAGAGGCCGGCGGTTCGGATGCCCGCTTCCAGAGCCTCCAGCGTGCTCACCGGCCCGCACTCGATCAGGGCGAACCGGCCATCCCCCTCGGCGAGCAGATAGGCGCCGATCGCGCCATCCATCCCCTGGAACTCCAGGTCTATCAGGAAGAGATCAGGTTGGATGGATTGTAGGGAGGGCATGCCTTTCCTCGGCGTGGTCAGGCGGTGGTAATGGATCTGGAGAGCCCGAAGCGACGCTATTATAGTCCAAAATCGTGCAGCAGGCAAGGAGCAGGTATGCGCATCGTCGTCATCGGAGCCGGTGCGGTAGGAGGCTGGGTGGGAGGGCGGCTGGCCGTGGCCGGCCACACCGTCACGCTGGTGGGCCGACCAGCCCTTGTCCAGGCGGTTCGACGGGAGGGGCTGCGCCTTCGCTCTCCTGACGGCGAGGAGGTGCTGTGGGAGGTGACCGCCGTCGCCTCCATCGCTGAAGCGGCCTCCTCCGATCCTTACGACCTGGCCCTGGTCACCGTCAAGAGCTACGACACCGAGGCCGTCATCGCCGAGGTGAAGGCAGCGGGCCTGGAGGCTCGCTACTTCCTCTCCCTCCAAAACGGCGTCTTCAACGAGGAGCGCCTGGCCGCCGCCTTTGGCGCAGAGCGGGTCGTCGCCGGCACCTTCCTCAACCCTGTCAGCGTGCCCGCGCCGGGCACCGTTGTGCTGGAGAAGCGCAAGGGAGGCGTGGGGCTGGCCCCGCTGGACCCAGGCCGATCCGTTGCCTCCTGGGTGGCGGCCTTCAACGAGGCCGGCCTGCCCACCCGCGCCTACGCCGACTACCGAGCGATGAAGTGGTCCAAGCTGCTGCTGAACCTCATCGGCAACGCCAGCGCGGCCATCCTGGACCTCTCCAGCGAGGCCGTTTTCGCCCATCCCCGCCTCTGCCGGCTGGAACTGCGGGCCATGCGGGAGACCTTGGCCGTGATGCGACGGCTCTCCATCCCTGTCGTCGCCCTGCCCGGCTACCCGGTCCCCCTTCTGGCCTGGGCCGTCCGCTGGCTGCCCGCTCCGTTGCTCTGTCCCCTGCTGCGTCGGTTGGTGGCCGGAGGGCGGGGGGCCAAGCCCCCCTCGCTCCTCATCGAGATGCGGCGGGGGCGGCGGCGCACCGAGGTCGAGGACCTGAACGGGGCCGTCGTCCATTGGGGAGCCCAGGTCGGCCTGGAGACCCCCGTCAACCGGGCCCTTACCGAGACCCTGAGCCGGCTGGCCGAGGGGCGCATCACCTGGGACCAGATCCGCCACCGTCCTGAGACCCTCCTGGTCGTCGTAGAGGGGATGGCCGGTCGTGGGTAGGCGTGTCCTCTTCTTCCCCAGCTTTCGAGGGGGCGGGTTCGGGCACGTGGGCCGCTGCCTGGCCCTGGCCGAGGCCCTGCGAGACCGGGGATGGGAGGCAGCCTTCGTCCTGGACGGTCCCCACGCCGCCCGCGTGGAAGCTGCCGGCTACCCGGTGCTGCGCCCTCGCCTCCCCCCGGCCCCAGACCGGCTGACCGCCCTACTCGGGAAGGGAGCCCGTCTCCTCGCCCGGTGGCTGCGGCGGCTCCCCCCTCCGCCGGCCTACCTCGTCTTCTCCGACCTCAACTTCCAGGTGCTCCGGGATGGTCTGGTGACGCCAACGCGGGTGCGCCGCCGGGTCGGGGCATTGCTGGCCCTGGTGCACCGCTTCCGTCCCCACCTCCTGGTGGGCGATACCCACCTGCTCACCCGCCTTGTGGGACGGCGGGCCGGCCTCCCCGTCGTCCAGATCGTCAAATCCGTCGTCCATCCCGCCGCCCCGCGCCTCATCTGGTGGCAGGAGCCGCCGGCCGGCCTCCTCAGCCCCGACGTGCGCCCCGTCTTCAACCCCCTGCTGGAGGCGTGGGGACTCCCCCCCATCCGCCGGGCTGAGGAGTTGCTGGACGGTGACCTGCTCTTGGTGCCCAGCATCCCGGAACTGGACCCCCTGCCCCCCAACCTGGAACGCACCCATTACGTCGGGGCCCTTGTCCGGCGGGACCCTCGTGCCGTGGCCCCGGCCCCCTGGTTTGAGGCGCTGTCCCCCCGGCGTCCCGTCGTCTACGTCACCGTCGGCGGTGGGGCCGATCTGGTGGATGGGCCGCCCTTCTTCGAGACGGTCTACGATGCCGTGATAGGGACGGCGTGGCAGGTGGTCGTCGCCACGGGCCGCTTCGATCCCCGGCAGCTCCCCTCGCCCCCGCCCTCGGTGCGGCTGGAGCGTTGGGTGCCCGGTCGGGCGATGATCGCCCGCGCCGACGCGGTCCTCTTCCACGGCGGCTACGGCACGACGATGGAGGTGGTGGCCGCTGGGAAGCCCGCCGTCGTCGTCCCCTTTCACACGGAGCAGGAGGCCAACGGACGTCGGCTGGAGGCGGCCGGCGCTGCCCGCGTCCTCCCCTATGCCCGTCCTCCCTACTGTCCCTTGGAGGGGCGGTGGCCCGGTGGCCGCTACGCGATGCTGATGGCTCCCACGCCTACTCTCTCCCCTCAGGAGGTGCACGCGGCCCTGACCGCTGTCCTCCACGAACCCTCCTTTCGCCAGGCGGCCGCCCGATTGCAACGGGCGCTGTCCGGCTATGGCGGCCCCGACCGGGCGGCCGAGTTGGTCCTCTCTCTAACCGAACTCTAAACCCTTTCCTACCAGAATTTAATTCCATTTTTACCTTTTCGGGGGATAATTCAAAGGGAGCCCGCGTCAGGCTCTTTTCCTGTGCTTCTGAGTTTACGAGGCGGGCGGGTTGCGAGGCCATCGGTGGAGATCGAGTCCAAAGCTCGACTCCACAACAGCCGTCCCAGGACTGGCAGGTGTAGCGGACTCCCGGATCTACCGGGAGCCTTGAGGAGAAGGTGGGATGTTGTGGTGATCCCAGGAGAGAGCAGATGAAGGATGGCGTCTTGGTTTCCCATGCTCGACGGGTGGTGTTGTTGGCAGTTCCCTGTCTGCTGGCCCTGTTCGGCTTCGTCCTGGTGACGGTCGCCTTCGCCGAGGGGGGGACGATAGACCCGCGCCAGGGCGAGGAGGACCTGCGGGTGATCGGTGTGAGCCTCCGGGGGTGGCTGGGCCAGATGACGGCCGCCGGCGACATCAACGGCGATGGCTACGATGACCTGATCCTGGGCGCGGCCGGCGTGGACTACAACGGTCGGGCCGATGCCGGCGCCGTCTACGTGATGACCAGCACCGCTGCCCTCTCCGGTGCGATGACGGCCAACGATGCCCTGTGGACCATTTACGGGGCTGCCGGTGGGGGGGCGAATCACCTCGGTGATCTCCTGGGCCACGCCCTGGCTGCCGGGGACGTCAACAACGACGGCTACGACGATCTCATCATCGGGGCCGATGGCGTCAACCACGGGGGGCAGTACGACGTGGGCGCCGTCTACGTCTTCCTGGGCCACAACGGCTCCTTCCCTGTGACGGTCACCGACCTGCGCTATGACGTGGCCGACATTACAGTGCTGGGCGAGTTCGCCTACGGGCGGCTGGGTCGTTCCGTGGCCAGCGGCGACGTCAACAACGACGGCTACGACGACATCATCATCGGGGCTTATCGGGCGGATCCGGGTGCTCGGGATGACGCCGGCGCCGTCTACGTCATCCTGGGCCGGGCAACCTTCACGCGCGGCACGCCCATCACCTTCGACCTGACCATCACCAACGCCGACCTGACCATCCTGGGCGACGATGACGGCGACCGGCTGGGCCGCTCCGTCGCCAGCGGCGATGTCAACAACGACGGCTACGGTGACATCATCATTGGGGCTTATCAAGCCGACCGCACCGCGACCATCACGAACACCGGCAAGACCTACGTCCTCTACGGCGGGAGCAGCATCACCTGGACGGCGCCGACGACGGTGGACCTGAGCGTGAGCAGCGCCGACCTGACGCTGATCGGCATAGATAAGGAAGATCAGGCCGGCTTCTACGTGAGCAGCGGCGACCTCAACAACGATGGCTACGACGACCTGCTGATCACCGCCTATCAGGCCGATCCCTTCGGGCGGGACGAGGCGGGCGAGGCCTATGTCGTCTACGGCAGCGCCGGCCTGACGGGAACCCGCTACCTCTCCGTGGAGGCCGATGTGACCATCTACGGGGCGGCGGCCGGCGACCGGCTGGGGCGCTCCGTGACCAGCGGCGACTTCAACGGCGACGGCTACGACGATCTGCTCCTCGGGGCCTCCCGCGCCGACCGCAGCGCCACCATCACGGACACGGGCAAGGCCTACCTCTTCTACGGCGGGCCAACCCTGGGGATCACAGTAGACCTGGCCACGACCCAGGCGGACCTCACCGTCATCGGGGAGGATGGGTGCAACGGGGCCTGTCAGTACACCGGGAGCTCCAGCGAACTGACCATCGGCGACGAGGCCGGCCGCTCCACCTCGGCGGGCGACCTCAACGGGGATGGGGTGGCCGACCTGCTGATTGGGGCGCTGGGGTACGACTTCGTCAGCGGCACCGAGGTCATCACCGATGCCGGCATCGCCTACGGCATCTTCGGCGATGCGGCTTCCTCCCTGAGCCTGACCCCCGACCCCGAGGCCGTCCTGGCTGGCGAGACCGTCACCTACGCCACCTGGGCTCACAACCGCTTTGGCTCCTGGGAAGTGACGGCCAACGCGGCCTACACCAGCCCGGCCGCCGCCGGCGGGGTCTGGAGCGGGAACGTCTACACCAGCCAGAACCCCGGCACCTGGACCATCACCTCCACCTGGGGCGGGCTGACGGGCACGGCGACCCTCTACGTCAACGACCCGTCCATCACCGCTGTGCGCATCGAGGACGCGGCCAGCGGAGGCAGCGAGGTCGCCGGCGCCGTCATCACCGCCGGCCATCCCTTCACCCCCGTCTACGCCATCGCCTACTCCGGCACAAGCCGGCTGGGGACGGTGAACGCGGCCTGGAGCGGGACCGGGGTGCTGGCCGGCCACCTGACGCCTAGCGGTGGGATCAGCACCACCTTCACCGTCACCCGGGCCGGGACGGGCCGGATCGTCGCCCGGGTTGGCAGCGCCGTCACCGACACCACCGGCATCATCACCGTCACGCCGGACGTGCTGGCCAGCGTCGTCGTCAGCCCCGGCGCGGCCACCCTCCAGCCGGGGCAGAGCTACACCTTCACCGCCCAGGGGTACGACCAGTACGGCAACCCCATCAGCGGCATCACCTACACCTGGAGCGTGGTCAGCGGCGGCGGGACCGTTGACGCTCAAGGCCGCTTCACGGCCGGCAACGCCGATGGCGTCTACACCGACACCGTCGTCGCCACCGCCCAGGGGGTCAGCGGCACGGCCTCCATCACGGTGGTCAACGTTGCCCCCACAGCCGTCATCAGCGGCCCCACCAGTGGCGACGAGGGTCAGTCCCTCACCTTCGACGGCAGCGGCTCCAGCGATCCCAACGGAGACCCACTGAGCTATGCCTGGGACTTCGGCTACAGCGGCAGCTTCGTCACCGACACCACGGGGGTCACCGCTACCCACACCTACCCGGACGACGGGACCTACACCGTTGCTCTTCGGGTGACCGACAACGACGGAGCCACCGACCTGGTGACCCAGACGGTGACGGTCAACAACCTGGCCCCGGTGATCAGCAGCGTGGTCAACGGCGGGCCGGTGGACGAGGGCAATCCCGTCACCGTCACCGTGACCGCTTCCGACGTGGCCTCCGACACGCTGAGCTACGAGTTCGACTGCAACAACGACGGCAGCTACGAGGTCGGTCCCCAGGCCGGCAACGCGGCCCAGTGCACCTTCGGCGACGACACCGGTGGCCCCTTCACGGTGGCGGTCCGGGTCGGCGACGAGGATGGTGGGCAGTCCACCGGCACCACGGTGGTGACCGTCAACAACCTGCCGCCGGCCAACGCGAGCGCGGGTGGACCCTACAGCGGCGATGAGGGCAGCGCCATCGCCTTCAGCGGCAGTGCCACCGATGTGCCGGCCGATACCCTGACCTACGCCTGGGACTTCGACTACGGCGGCAGCTTCGTCACCGACACCACGGGGGTCACCGCCACCCACATCTACCCGGACAACGGGGTCTACACCGTCGCCCTGCGGGTGACCGACGACGATGGCGGTTCGAGCGGCGTCGTCACGGCGACGGTCACGGTGAGCAACGTGGTCCCCACGGTGGATGCCGGGGCGGATCGGGTGGTGGATGAGGGAACGACGGTCGCCTTCACCGGGACCTTCACCGATCCGGGCACCGCCGATACCCACACCATCGGCTGGTCCTTTGGCGACGGAGGGACGGCCACCGGGGTCCTGACCCCCACCCACCTCTACCCGACCGATGGCACCTTCACCGTCACCCTGGTGGTGACCGACGACGACGGCGGGGTGGGGCAGGACGCTCTGCTGGTCACGGTGCGCAACGTCACCCCCACGGCGGTCATCACCGGCTCACCCCACTCCGCCGCCGAGAACGAGACCATCCTCTTCGACGGCTCCTTCTCCACCGATCCGGGCAACGACATCGTGAGCTACGAGTGGGACTGGGACTACACGGGCACCTTCGTCGCCGATGCCACCGGGGCGACGACCACCCACGCCTGGCCGGTCAGCGGGACCTACACCGTGGCGCTACGGGTGAGCGATGACGATGGAGCCTGGGACATCGTGACGGGGCTGGTCTACATCGGCAACACCCCGCCGACGGCGAAGGGTGGCGGCCCTTACAGCGGCTCCGAGGGGGTAGCGCTGACGGTGGATGGCTCCGCGTCCACCGATCCCGGCGGCGACATCGTGAGCTACGAGTGGGATTGGGACTACACGGGCACCTTCGTCGCCGATGCGATGGGGATCACCGCCACCCACACCTGGGGGGACAACGGCACCTACACGGTGGCGCTGCGGGTGACCGATGACAACGGGGCCTGGTCTGTGGACCTGGTGACGGTGAGCATCACCAACGTGGCCCCCGTGGCGGAGGCGGGCGGTCCCTACTACACCACCGTCGGCGAGGTGATCACGCTGACCGGCAGCGCGACCGATGTGCCCTCCGATACCCTGGCCTTCTCCTGGGACCTGAACAACGACTGGACGATGGGCGTCCAGGATGGCGATCCCCGCTTCGAGGCCAAGGGGCCGTCGGTCCCCTTCAGCAGCACTGTGCCGGGGGTCTACACCGTCACGCTGCGGGTGGAGGACGACGACGGCGGCATAGGGTACGATCAGACGACGGTGACGGTCTCGGCCGGTGGGTCCGAGTCCCCCGCCGCCTTCGAGGTCTTGCTTCCCTCTAAGGGGTACGTGGGCCAGCCCTTCACCGCCACCGTCCGGGCCTTGGACAACAGCGGTGTCCTATTGACCGGCTTCAGCGGTCCGGTCAGCCTGACCACCCCCGACGGCGGCACGATCACGCCGACCAACGTGACGCTGGCCGGCGGCGTCTGGCAAGGCTGGTTGACCCTCACGGCCGGCGGGCCGGGGCGGCGGGTCGTCGTCAGCGACCCCAACGGGTCGGGACGGGGGGAGGCGACCATTGACATCTGGTACACGGTCTACCTGCCGGCCGTGATGCGCCAGAATTAGCCATCGGGTAGCCCTGCTTAGGGGAGCCCTCCGGGCGGCTGCTCTCCGGCCCTGGAGGGCTCCTCGCCGTTCTACACCCTCTCCGCCCTTGAGATTCTAATCCTCTTCTAACCCCCCTTAGACCCCCTTTAAACAGGGTCGTGCTATACTGTCTCCGAAAGATGGGCATAAGGGTGCCGCGTACCGGGTCCTCACGGCTGGTGAGAGCATCTGCAGAAGGAACGTAGCGGGTATGGAGCGGCTGGCCTACGTCGAACCTGTTGTCGGACTGAACGTCTACGGGCGAGAGCTGTTGCCCCACCTGGCCCGTTACTACGAGGTCGAGGTCGTGACCGATACCCAGCGGGAGGCGTTGGCCCCGGAGATCGCCGAGGCCTTCCCCATCCGGGGGTACGACGACCTGCCTTCCCGACGCCATCGGTACAGCCACCTCGTCTTCCACCTGCGCAACAACTTCCAACACGCGCCCGTCTACGACCTCCTGATGCGGTTGGGCGGTGTGGCGGTGATGCACGAGATCACGCTGGTGGGCATCATCGGGAGCCAGACGCTGGCCCGGGGGCAGCGCCTCGACTTCCTGCGCCACGTCTGGTTGAACGAAGGGCCGGGCACCGCCCTGCGGGTGGGGATGGACATCTTCGTGCTCCGCCGGGGGGTGAAGCGCTGGACCCGGTTGCCGATGAACCGCCGGGCGGTCCGGCGGAGCCGGGGGGTCATCGTCCACAACCGGGACGCGGCGCAGCAGTTGCGGGCCTGCTATCCCCACCTGCCCGTGCAGACGGTGCGGCGGGGTGTGCCCCCACCCCGGCCCTTCGACCGGGAGAGCTTGCGCCAGACCCTGGGCCTGGCCGACCGCTGGCCGGTGATCGCCTCCTTTGGTGTTGTGGCGGCTCGCAAGCGCATCCCCCAGGTGCTCCAGGCGCTGCCGGCGGTCGTCCGGGCGTTCCCCCGGACCGTCTACGTCTTGGTCGGTCGGGTCTTCGACCTGGACGTGCAGGAGATGGCGGAGCGGCTGGGGGTGGCCGACCACGTGGTGGCGACGGGCCAGGTGGACGACGAGACCTTTCACCGGTACCTGGCCGTGACCGACATCGGCGTGAACCTGCGCTACCCTTCGGAGGGGGAGACCTCTTCCACGGCCCTGCGCCTGCTGGGGTACGGGAAGCCCATCCTGGTGACCGATGCCGGGTCCCTGGCGGAGCTGCCCGACTCCTGTGCCCTCAAGGTCTCGCCGGGGCCGCAGGAGGTCGCCCAGATCCGCGAGGGGCTGCTGCGCCTGGCCCAGGATGAGGCGTTGCGCCGACAGATGGGCGAGGCCGCTCGCCGCTACATCGCCCGTTTCCACACCTGGGAGCAGGCAGCCCAGAGCTATCGGGACTTCCTGGAGGGGCTGGCGTAATGCGCATCGCCGTCTACCACAATCTTCACTCCGGCGGGGCAAAGCGCACCCTCTTTGAAGAGGTACGGCGGTTGAGTCCGCGCCACCACCTAGACCTCTTCAGCCTGAGCAGTGCCGACCACCGCTTCGGCGACCTGAGCTCCTTCGTCCACCGCAGCACCATCTACCCCTTTCATCCAGGCCCGCTCTTCCGAAGCCCCTTCGGTCGGCTGAACCAGGGGGTGCGCCTGCTGGACCTGGCGCGCCTCCGTCGGCTCTCCCGGCGCATCGCCGCCGAGATTGACGCCGCCGGGTACGATGTGGTGTTGGTCCACCCCTGCCAGTACACCCAGAGCCCGCTGGTCCTGACCTTCCTGCGCACGCCGACGGTCTACTACTGCCACGAGCCCCTGCGCAAGCTCTACGAGCCGCCGGTGCCCCGCCCCTACCGGAGGCCCTCAACCGGGCGTCGTCTGCTGGACGGTGTGGACCCTTTGCTGCGGGTCTACCGCGTCGCCTTGCGCCGCGCCGACCACGTCAGCCTGCGCAGCGCCGACCGGGTGCTGGTCAACTCCCGTTTCACCCAGGAGAACGTGCGCCGGATCTACGGCGTGGAGAGCCGGGTCTGCCCCCACGGCGTGGACACGGAGCGGTTCCGGCCTCTGGACCTGCCGCGCGACGGCACGGTCCTCTCGGTGGGGGCGCTGACCCCCAACAAAGGGTTCGATTTCCTCATCGAGGGGATCGCCCGAATGGATAGGAGGGGCCGGCCCCCGCTGGTCATCGTCAGCAACTACGCCGAGCCCCAGGAGCGGGCCTACCTGGAGGCCCTGGCGGCGGAGCGGGGGGTGTCGGTCACCTTTCGTACAGGGGTGAGCAACGGGGAGCTGGTGGCGGCCTACAACCGGGCCGCGCTGGTGGCCTATGCCCCTGTGCGGGAGCCGCTGGGGCTGGTTCCCCTGGAGGCGATGGCCTGCGGGACGCCGGTCGTCGGCGTGCGGGAGGGGGGCGTGCCGGAGACGGTGCGCCACGGGGAGACGGGCCTGCTGGTGGAGCGCCGGCCCGAGGCCCTGGCCCAGGCGATCCGGCGCTTGCTGGACGACCCCGGGCTGGCCCGGCAGATGGGAGAGCAGGGCCGACGGTACGTGTGCGAACGGTGGGGATGGGATCGGGCGGTGGCGGCCCTGGAGGAGCACCTCCGCGCTGCGGCGGGGGGATGACCTGTCTCCGCCTCCCGCCGGACGGTGTATCCGGTGGACAGGCGGATCGCAAAGCAACGAGGGAGATTGGGAGGAGGCAGGTATCGGATGACAGAGACAGAGCTTGTCCCGGAGATCGGTGAGGTAGCTGCCGAGAGCCCTGACTACGCCCACTTCTGGGCCCAGTTCCGGCGCTACCCGCTGCGCGACAAGGTGATCGCGTCGCTGGGGGTGCTGCGCCGTCTGTTGCGGTGGTATCAGTTCGATTCGCGGGATCTCTTCATTGTCGAGCGCAAGGTGCAGGTCCTGAAGTGGAAGGGGGGGCGCATCGAGGTGGGGCGGGGCGTCCGGCTGGCGATGGGGGCCAAGATCGTCTGCGGAGGCCACCTGACGCTGGGCTCCCGGGTCATCGTCGGGCCGAACACGACGATTATGTGTGCGACCCGGGTGAGCATCGGGGCCCGGACGATGATCAGTTGGAACTGCAGCATCTTCGACTCCATCGGCCACCGGCTGTGGCTGGAGCACACGGGCGAGGTGGAGGTCGAGGCCCCCATCACCATCGGCAACGATGTCTGGATCGGCCCCTACTCGATCATTATGCGGGGCGTGACCATCGGCGACAACTGCGTCATCGGGGCCGGCTCCGTGGTACGCCGGGATGTGCCCCCCAACTCGCTGGTCTACGGCAACCCGGCCCGCATCGCCGGCAAGGTGAAGAAGTGGGAGCGGTGAGGTGGGAGGCATGGGGTGGCGACCGACGGAGGGGCAGATCGTGAAGGGGAGCCTGGGCCTGGCCCTGCTCCTCTATCTGGTGCTTGTCGTCGCCGTCCTCCCCTCCCACGCCTTTTTCGACAGCGACCCCGGCGTGAAGTTCCTCCAGGTACGCAACCTGGTGGCCCATCGCTGGCAAGGGCTGTGGGTGGATGATCCCGGTGAAGCCCTGGACCCTTCCCATGTCTTCTCCCCCTTCAACACCTCGTTCTTCTACCGAGATGGGGAGACCGGGCGGGTCTACGGCGTCTACTCGGTCCCCTTCGTGGTGATCACCGGCCTCTTCTACGGCCTGCTGGGCTTCTACGGCCTCTACCTGCTGCCGATGCTGGCGACCCTGGGGACGATGGTCGTCACCTACCGCCTGAGCCGGCGGGTCGCTCCCCGGACGGCCCCGCTGGCCCCGCTGCTGGTGGGGGTGCTGAGCCCGTTGCTCTTCTACAGCGTGGACCTCTGGGAGCACACGCCGGCCGTCTTCCTGGCCGTCCTGGGCCTCTGGGGGGTCGTCGAGGCGTTGATCCGGGGCCGGACCCGCTGGCTGTTGGGGGCCGGCTTGGTTCTGGGGCTTGCCGCCTGGTTCCGGGCGGAGACCTATGCCCTGATCCCGGCCTGCGGACTGGCCATCCTCTGGGCCGAGCGGAGGCGACCGCGCCGGTTGGCGGCCTATGGACTGGCCTATGGGGCGGGGCTGGCGCTGGTTCTGCTCCCCATCGGGGCCTTCCAGGAGTGGGTCTTTGGCAGCCCCCTGGGGCCTCATCTGCAGAACGCCGTGGTGCCCCAGGTCAACGGCCAGGTGGCCCGCAAGGTCAATATGCACCCCCTGGCCCTGTGGGCGCTGAGGTCGGTGGTGGCGACCAAGCTCCTGGTGCCCTGGACCACCAGTCGGAGCTGGACGGCGCTGGTGGCGGGGCTGGTGCTCCTCCGCCTGCTGGCGGGCCGGATTCCGGGCTGGCGGCGGGCGCTTACGCTGCTGCTGGCCGGCGCCGCTTCCCTGGGCACGATGGGGGTCGTCCTGATGGGCGTGTGGGAGCACTGGTTTGCCCGTAACCTGGTCCAATCCTTTCCCCTTCTGCTCTTCCTGCTCTTCCTGGGGCTTGCCCCGGAACCCCAGGCCGCGTCGGTGGCGGCGGCTTCGGGGGAGAGGCGTGCCCGGGTGCGGTTGCTCGCCCTCATCGGGGGGCTCTTCACCGCCTTCGTGCTCGTGACGACGCCCAGCAGCGGGGGACCGCAGTGGGGAGCCCGTTTCCTGATGCCCGTCTATCCCCTGCTGGTGGTGGGGGT
>Ga0256830_1000176_pt1 | contig 58551 bp, 57 predicted proteins | sample 128326metaG_FD_190537 | JGI IMG/M metagenome (GOLD analysis project Ga0256830, IMG submission 190537) | Hydrothermal vent microbial communities from Lau Basin, Pacific Ocean - 128-326 | ecosystem: Environmental > Aquatic > Marine > Hydrothermal vents | place: Pacific Ocean: Lau Basin | collected... | reverse complement strand
TGTTTGTCGACATACCGTGGAGCACCTCCAAGGTGTTTGAAGCGACGATGAAGAGGGCCGGGGCGGCCAGAATGACCGTGAGGGTCCTCAGGGAGTGGTACGATATAGATACGATTGATGACCTCGAATCGCTGAGGGACAGTAAGGACATACCGGCGACTATGGATTTTATCGAGAGGGGACGGTTGTTTGAGAGGGGTGCGTAACAGGGCCGGATTTGGTGGATGGAGAACCTTATCATGGCGGAGGCCTGCGGGGGCTCCCTGGCAACTTCCTTCCGTGAAGTTTCACGATTAGACGCTTTGTCCGTTTTTCAACTGTCCTGCTCGCTTAGCCAGACAATAAAGGCTCCCTTTGCAAGCTGCAAACCAGCCTTTCGGAGGCTTCGGCATGCGCCTGTGTATGCGCGGTGCGTCCTCGTCGGTAATGTGGTATCTACATGGTCTCTTTGCTGCATTGTTGTGGAGAGGCCCATTTCTGCCCCCACGGATTCAAAAGCCTGGGCCGCCACAAGGAGGTTCTACGCATACCATCTCTCAGTGCTATAGGTATTGTAATCCAGGGAAAAAAGTGTTAATTTTATATCTTTGATCCTTAGGAACCGAAGGGCTGTGGGCGCCTTCAAGGGGTGACATGGGACAGTTGATAAAACCCAAGGTACGTACATCGAGGAAAAGGCTTCCTTCCTACTTAAGAAGGACGCTCGGGCATCCCAGGATGCTTCACGGGATGAAGAAGACCCTTCGCAGGAGGGGGCTTCATACGGTTTGCGAATCGGCCAGGTGTCCCAACATCGGCGAATGTTTTTCAATGCCCACCGCCACCTTCATGATATTGGGCGATGTCTGCACGCGGCGGTGCGGCTTCTGCAGCGTTGAGAAGCGCTCCACGCCGCTCGATGTCGATGCCGATGAGCCGGCTAATATCGCCCTGACCGCCAAGGAGCTCGGCCTCGGCCACGTGGTCATAACCTCGCCCACAAGGGACGATCTTCCGCTGGGGGGAGCAGAGCAGTTCGCATCAACGATAACGGCCTTGAAGGAGGCCATTCCGGGCGTGTCGGTAGAGGTGCTCACCCCGGACTTCATGGGCGATCCGGCCTCGCTCAGGGTGGTGTTAGAAGCCGGCCCGGACGTATTCAACCACAACGTGGAGACCGTTCCACGATTGTACCCGGAGGTGAGGCCACAGGCAGACTACCTGAGGTCCTTGGATATACTACTGCGGGCAAAGGAGAACGGGGCGTTCACAAAGTCCGGCCTGATGGTCGGACTGGGTGAGAGCGGGGAGGAGGTCAGGGATGTGCTTGCCGACCTTCTGTGCGTGGGGTGTGATGTCGTCACCATAGGACAGTACCTCCAGCCGACGAGGTATAACCTCGAGGTGCAGGAGTACGTAAGCCCCGAGGCCTTCAAGGAGTACGAGGAGTACGGAAGGAGGATAGGGATTCCGAACGTCTACTCAGGACCGTTCGTAAGGAGCTCATACAACGCCGGGGCGCTCTTCAGGCGGTAAGTAGGGTGAGGGTTGTCCTTTGTGTGTTCCATGGCTTGAGCTCCGGCGAGATACAACCGAGATAGTAACTGTTATGGAAGATTTTCACAGGATAAAGAGGCTTCCGCCGTATGTCTTCAACATAGTCAACGACCTGAAGGCAGAGGCCAGGCGCCGCGGAGAGGACATAATAGACCTGGGCATGGGGAACCCGGATCAGCCCACGCCCGCCCATATAGTCGACAAGCTCGAGGAGGCCATACGCAATCCGCGTAACCACCGTTACTCCGCCTCGAGGGGGATCTACAAGCTCAGGCTCGCAATAGCGGACTGGTACAAGCGGCGCTACGATGTGGACATAGATCCCGATGCAGAGGCCGTTGCCACCATCGGCTCCAAGGAGGGGCTTGCGCACCTGGCCCTTGCGGTCGTAGGGCCGGGTGATGTGGTGCTGGTTCCGAATCCGACCTACCCGATACACGCCTATTCCGTGATAATCGCGGGGGGTGATTTGAGGAGTATACCGCTTCTTCCGGGTGTTGACTTCTTTGACGAGCTGCAGAAGGCAACCAAGGAGGTATGGCCAAAGCCCAAGCTCATCATCATCAACTTCCCGCACAACCCCACGACCGAGGTCGTCACAAGGGAGTTCTTCGTCAAGATGGTGGACTTCGCCAGGGAACACGACATGATGGTCATCCATGACCTTGCGTACGCCGATATAGTGTTCGACGGCTACAGGGCACCGAGCCTCCTCGAGGTGAAGGGTGCTAAGGACGTGGGCGTGGAGTTCTTCAGCCTGTCAAAGAGTTACAACATGCCGGGCTGGAGGGTAGGCTTCGCCGTGGGTAACCGTAAGCTCATAGGGGCGCTTACCCGCATAAAGAGCTACCTCGACTACGGGATGTTCCAGCCCATCCAGATAGCCTCGATCATAGCCCTGAACGGGCCGCAGGAGTGCGTGGAAAGGACCCGCGAGGTGTACCGCTCGAGGCGTGACACCCTTATAGAGAGCTTTGCAAGGGCCGGTTGGAAGATAGAAAGGCCCAGGGCGACGATGTTCGTGTGGGCGAGGATACCGGAGGAGCTGCGCCATATGGGATCCCTGGAGTTCTCGAAGTTCCTTTTGAAGGAGGCGAAGGTCGCCGTCTCTCCGGGGATAGGCTTCGGCGAGTACGGTGACGAGTACGTCAGGCTTGCGCTCGTTGAGAACGAGCATAGAATAAGGCAGGCCGCCAAGGGCATAAAGAAGGCGTTCGAGGCAAGGATACCAAAGGTCGGTTGACTCGAGGAGAGAATGTGACGATGAAGAGGATCAACGTGGGGCTCATAGGCTTCGGCACCGTCGGCACCGGGGTCGTAAGGGTGCTCAAGGAGAACAGCCGGATCATAAGGGACAGGCTCGGCTGCGAGGTAGTGCTCAAGAGGATAGCGGACAGGGATATAGAGAGGGACAGGGGGATGGATGTGCCGGGTGAGATCCTTACGACGAGTGTCGACGACGTGATATATGACCCGGAGATATCCATCGTCGTGGAGCTCATTGGCGGGACGACCGCTGCAAGGGATATAATCCTCAAGGCCTTTGAGCGCGGCAAGCATGTGGTGACCGCCAACAAGGCCCTGCTTTCGACCCATGGCAGGGAGATATTCCAGTCGGCGGCAGAGAAGGGGTTGGGTATAGGGTTCGAGGCCAGCGTCGGCGGCGGCATTCCCATAATCAAGGCCCTGAGGGAGGGGCTGGCTGCCAACAGGGTGCGTTCGATCTACGGCATAATAAACGGTACGGCGAACTATATACTCACCCGTATGACGAACGAGGGAGGAAGGTTCGAGGAGGTGTTGAAGGATGCACAGGCAAGGGGGTATGCCGAGGCCGATCCGACCTATGACGTCGAGGGCATAGATACAGCACACAAGCTTGCCATACTCATAGACCTCGCCTACGGGACATACATAAGCCTCGACGATATATATACCGAGGGCATAACCAGGATAACCGGCATAGACGTTGCCTTCGCCAGGGAGTTCGGCTACAAGATAAAGCTCCTTGCAATCGCAAAATGCGAGGACGGACTCGTGGAGGCGAGGGTGCACCCCACTATGATCCCTCTTTCACACCCGCTTTCACCGGTCGACGGTGTCTTCAACGCAGTCCACATCGATGGGGACGCGGTGGGGCCGGTCATGTTCTACGGCCAGGGCGCAGGCATGATGCCGACTGCGAGCGCTGTTGTAGCCGATGTCATCGATATGTCGAGGGATATCATGAAAAGCACTGGCTCGAGGATACCCCCGCTCAACTGTACCAAGGATGCGGTGAGAGATATAAGGATAAAGAGGATAGAGGATATAGAGGTGCCCTACTATCTGAGGTTTTCGGCGATGGATCGGCCCGGCGTGCTGTCAAGGATATCCGGTGTGTTGGGCACACACAATATAAGCATATCCTCGGTCATTCAGAAGGGAAGACGCAAGGGCGGGGCCGTCCCGCTTGTGATAATAACACACAACGCCTCTGAAAGGGAGCTCCGCTCGGCCGTTGAGGAGATCGAAAAGCTCGACGTCGTGGTCGACAGGACCATGTACATAAGGATAGAGGAGACCGGCGGTGGAACTGCTTAGGAAGGGACTCTGGAGAGGGATCATAAACGAGTTCAGGGAGCATCTCCCTGAGATAAGGGATGATGCGATCGTAACCCTCAAGGAGGGCAACACCCCGCTCATAGAGGCGCGGGGGCTCAAGGACATATTGGGCGAGGTCAGGCTCCTTTTGAAGTTCGAGGGGCTTAACCCCACGGGTTCCTTCAAGGACAGGGGGATGACGCTTGCAGTTTCCAAGGCAAAGGAGGGGGGCGGCAAGGCCGTGATATGCGCCTCAACGGGCAACACCTCGGCCTCTGCCGCGGCGTACGCGGCCAAGGCCGGCATGAAGGCCTACGTGCTCGTGCCGGAGGGCTCTGTGGCGTTGGGAAAGCTCTCCCAGGCCATGATTCACGGTGCGTGCGTCATCGAGGTGAGGGGAAGCTTTGACGAGGCCCTGGCGATGGTTAAGGAGATAACCAAGAGGTACCCGGTGACGATGGTGAACTCGCTCAACCCCTTCAGGATAGAGGGGCAGAAGACCGCCGCCTTTGAGGTCTGCGAACACCTCGGCCACGCGCCGACCTATCACTTTCTTCCGGTGGGTAACGCAGGCAATATAACTGCGTATTGGAAGGGATACAAGGAGTACCGGGACAAGGGGATGGTATCGAGCCTTCCCAAGATGATGGGTTTTCAGGCCGAGGGTGCGGCCCCCATAGTCCTCGGCAGACCAGTGGCGAACCCGACCACCGTCGCCACGGCCATAAAGATAGGTGATCCGGCGAGCTGGCAGGGGGCGCTTCAGGCTAAGCAGGAGAGCGGCGGCACCATAGACATGGTCTCTGATGCCGAGATACTGGATGCGTACAGGCTCGTGGCCTCGCGCGAGGGGATATTCTGCGAGCCTGCCTCGGCCGCATCGATCGCAGGCGCAATCAAGATGAAAAGGCACGGTGTACTGAAAGACGGTGATACCATCGTCTGCACGCTCACCGGCCACGGCCTCAAGGACCCCGATACAGCCATCGACACCTCGACTAAGCCTGTCAGGGTCTCGGCGAACATGGGTGAGATCATAGACGTGATGGGGTTTTAGGGACGGTGAGACACAGGAGAGGTCATCAAAGGATATGCATGGGAGCTCAATGAAGTATGTCATACTCATAGGCGACGGCATGTCGGACAACCCCGTGGAGGAGCTCGGCGGAAAGACCCCGCTGGAGCATGCTTCAACCCCTAACATGGATTCGATCGCCTCAAAGGGGCAATTGGGGCTCTTCAGGAGCGTGCCCGAAGGTTTCCCCCCCGGGAGCGATGTCGCAAACCTCAGTATCCTCGGCTACGATCCGAAGATGTACTACACCGGGAGGGCCCCTCTCGAGGCCGCAAGCATCGGGGTCGTACTCGGCCCGGAGGATGTCGCCTTCAGGTGCAACCTCGTGACCCTTTCGGGAAAAGAGGACCTCCCTGTCATGGCCGACTACAGCGCCGGGCACATAACCACGGAAGAGGCCAGAGAGATCATAAAGAGCCTGGACGAAGCCCTTTCATCCGAAGGGGTGAGGTTCTATCCGGGGAAGTCATACCGTCACCTCATGGTCTGGAAAGGCGGCTCCGACGGGTTGAAGACCACCCCACCCCATGATATAAGCGACAAGCCGGTAGAAGGATACCTCCCCGAGGGCGACGGGGCCGACTTCATAAGGTCTCTGATGGAACGCTCCGTGGAGATACTCAGGGATCACCCGGTGAACAGATCCAGAAGGGCCGCTGGCAGGAACACGGCCGACTCCATATGGTTGTGGGGGCATGGCAGGGCACCGCAGATGCCGACCTTTAAGGAGCGCTTCGGCCTGGACGGGGCCATCATATCGGCCGTGGACCTCATGAACGGCATCGGCGCATACGCCGGCCTCGAGATCATAAAGGTCCCGGGTGTGACCGGGTACATAGACACTAACTACACCGGAAAGGCGGAGTATGCGCTGAAGGCGCTGGAGAGTAAGGACCTCGTCTGCGTGCATGTCGAGGCGCCCGACGAGGCCGGACACCAGGGCTTGCTCAAAGACAAGATAAGGGCCATCGAGGACTTTGACAGCCTCATCGTAGGCAGGATCATGGAAGGGCTCAAGGGATATACCGGATACAGGGTGATGGTGCTTACCGACCACCCGACCCCTGTGGCCTTGAAGACCCATACCTCAGATCCGGTGCCCTATGCCATCTTTGGCACGGGTATACGCGCCTCGAGCGGACTGCCTTTCAGCGAAAGACACGCCGGTGAGACAGGGCTCTTCAAGGAAGCCCCGGCCGCTTTCGTAAAAGACTTCCTCGGACGCTGACCCGCGATGGACCTCCTCCGGCCAGACAACCCCTCCTGTCCGAAAGGCACGAAAAAAGACTTGCTCTTAAATTTCGGAAAATAATATTCATTTTCGTCCTCTTAGTTGTTCACGAGTTCTACGACTGGATAAGGTTCGACTCGGAGCTTGAGGTGGAGCACGCCGTTTCCGGGGATGGACAGAGCGGCGGTGTGGAGCCGGAGCAGGCCTTCGTGGATCTGTTGTGTCGAGGAAGGTTAATGTCAGGGGTGGCATGCTGCTTGTGCCAACAGGTATAATAAACTCAACGCACGAGCCGCCTACCTTTTACGGCGTGGAAAGGCCGGACGTGGATAAGAAGATAACTTCCACGGCATGGAGAGAGGCCGGCGTCGGCATACTCGGCGAGTTGTCCCCGGCGCTGAGCTGTAACCAAGCCTTTATGGTCATGCTCGACCGGCCGGTGAAGTCAATGGGGCGAGTTACTTGTTTTCAGTAAGTCGCAGGGCTATGAAATAGAGAACCCGAGGTGAAGGAGGCAGTTTACTGGTAAGTCCAATGATGACCCACTGCGGCTCAACAGGGATACTGTTGCAGTAAAACTTCGCCGACAGAAGTCGGCGGTTTCTTCTGTTACAAGCCTTCGGCTTGGGTCCTTCGGGCGGCCGCTCCATCACCAGACAGTAGTCTGATGTTTTATGCGGCCAAATAAACTGGCGTCCCCTGGAGGACTCATAGAGGTAGAGGGCTTTACAGACGACAACGACAGATACGGTGATACCTCTGATATCGTTCTTGCGACCGTGGGGTTAGGGCTTGATGTGGACCTGTCGCGGTTCGTCAAGGGCCATCTGCTCTTTCTTTGGGAGGAGGACAGGACCGAACCCATGGAGGTCGATGTATGCTACTTAAGTGTTGCTTCTCCGCACGGGCTGAGTGTTGTCGCAGGCAGGATGTACCTCCCCTTCGGTGTTCTTTGCAAGCCACTTCATATCGGACCCCCTGACCCTTGCGCTCGGAGAAACAAACGAGGAGGCGGTAATGATCGATTATCACCGGGGTTCGGTGGATTTGTCCGCCGGGGCCTTTAACGGCGATGTGGAAGGCGGAGACGACGACTTTTTCGTATCCATAAGCCTTGCCCCCTTTGAGTGGTTGAACATAGGAGGGTTTCTCCTCTCAGATATAGCTGATACCGATGCAGGACTCCTCGATGCCGCGTACACCGGGGATACGGTGGCCGGATTCGGCGGGTTTGCAAGGCTCACCGCATGGCAGTGGACCTTCAGCGTGGAGTATATCGGTGCTGCAGACAACTTCGATGCCAGGGATCTTGATGGAGACTCAGGCGGAGACGGCGATAGACCAAACGCCTTCAACATAGAGGCTGCTTACCAGATAAACGGCAGACTGGAGTTCGCAGCAAAGTATGAAGGGACCAAGGATCTCTTCGACCTTCCTGAAGTGCAGTACGGCATGGACATCTCGTACCTTCTCTTTGAAAACGTCTCGTGGAGCCTCGAATACCTCCACGGCAGGTATCAGGAGAGCGGCTCCAGGGAGCTTGTGACCACTCAGTTCGCAGTCGAATTTTGACACCCTTCTTTTTTTGTTCAAAATATTGACATCGAGCGCAAACGTGGTTATAATAGTACCGTTTTGAACAAGCATCGCGAGCACCTGTCTGCGTGTGGATACGCACAGACAGGCATTCCACGTAGCGTGCTACGGGGTTAGCGAGCGAAATAAAATTCGGATAATTCCTTGCATGAGAAGATTCCATGCAGCTTGCTGCAGGGAGCTTCAAATCTTCCACTCAGGGATACTTCACGGCATAGAGAGATCAGCGCGAAGGTATGTATGGATTGTAAGGTCCTGATCGTTGAAGACGAAGAGACTTCCCGCGTATGTCTTACGGACATGCTCGAGCTTGAGAACTACAAGGTTTACACTGTTGCGGGAGGTGAAGAGGCGAAAAAGCTCGTTGAAGATGTCTCTCCTCACATTGTTCTCACCGATTTGAAACTCCTCGACATGAACGGCATAGAGGTCATCCGTGCCGTAAAGGAAATATCCCCCAAGACAATCTGTATCGTGATAACCGGATACGCCACAATTGAGACCGCTGTCGAGGCCATGAAGGCCGGTGCCTTTTCCTACCTCAAAAAGCCGTTCAGGAGAGAGGAGCTTCTGGTTACCCTTAAAAAGGCGCAGGAGGTGCTTGCGATCCAGGAGGAGAACGACTCCCTGAAGCTCAAGCTCCAGAAGCAGCGGGAGCAGTCGATACTCGGCACCAGCCCACAGATACAGATGGTCAGGGATATCATAAAGAAGGTGGCTGACACCGATTCAACTGTTCTTATCCTCGGTGAGAGCGGTACCGGAAAGGAGCTCGTGGCAAAGGAACTTCACAGGCAGAGCTCCAGGAGCGGGAACCCGTTCATACCTATAAACTGCGGTGCCATCCCCGAGGAGCTGCTCGAAAGCGAGCTCTTCGGCTATGAAAAGGGTGCCTTTACCGGGGCCATCGCCACCAAGATCGGCAGGTTCGAGGCCGCAGACAAGGGGACCGTCTTTCTCGACGAGATAGGCGACATGAGCGTTGGGCTCCAGGTGAAGATACTCAGGGTGCTGCAGGAGAGGGAGTTTGAAAGGATAGGCGGCAGAAAATCGATAAAGGTGGACATACGGATCATAGCAGCGACCAACCAGGACCTGGAACGTGCCGTGGCAGAGAAGAGGTTCAGAGAAGACCTCTATTACCGCCTCAACGTCATCCCTATCTCGTTGCCTCCGCTAAGGGAGCGAAGGGAAGACATACCCCTTTTGGCCACCCACTTTCTCGAAACTATTTCGACAAAGAAGAATAAGAAGGTCACCGGTATCGATCCTGAAGCTATGAAGATCCTGGAGGAGTACGACTGGCCTGGAAATGTCCGTGAGATGGTGAACCTCATCGAAAGGCTCGTGGTCCTGAAGGAAAACGGCACAATAACCGTGGACGACCTGCCGGCCTCGATCCTCAAGAAGAAGCTCACCACCTCACTCGAGCCCTTTCACCTGCCCACCGAGGGGGTGGACTTCAACACTGCTGTGGATGACTTCGAGCGAAAGCTAATAAAGATCGCACTCCACAAGGCCGACGGGGTCAAGAAGAAGGCCGCTGATTTTCTGAATCTCAACCGCACCACACTCATCGAAAAAATGAAGCGAAAAGGGCTCCTCAACTGATCCGCCTCATCTATGAGTCATAATCTTGACGTTTTTCCTTCATAAAACTGTCACATATCCACCCATATCACGATCATTAAATCCGTCCGAATCGGCTTGCCGGACCGGCAGAACCTCAATAAACTATTAAAAACATTGATTTTTTTGCTCATAGCGGTGGACACCCATTTGATATCCCTTGCGTTGGCATGATTGTTGCATTTTTTGGTCTGCGATGCGTGTTGAATCTTCCGGTTCATTACCTGAACCGCGCCGCAAATCAAGGTGACGGATTGTAAAGATGGTGTCAAGCAGGTTGGCGATCGTTGTGTTGTTGTCTGGTCTTATCTGTCTGTCCCAGCCGTTCCTTGCCGGGACCTCGTCAATAGCCGCATCTCGGCCTTCCCTGCCGGTTGTCACTGACGTAAGGGCCGGCGACCACAGGGAGTTCCAGCGTCTGGTCGTGGAGCTTACCGAAGAGGTTGACTTCGACGTTAAGGCAAGGGACGGAAAGGTTTATATCCAGTTGCGTAACGTTGATACGGAAAAGCTTCCCAAGAGGCTCCCTTCCATGCGCATGTTCAGCGTAATCGGAACCAGGGTGATGAGGGACAGGCTGGGTACGCTTACGAATATCATCGTTTCCTTCAAACAGGCCTTCCGCATGGAAGAGAGCGTCAAACCCGACCCCTACAGGATTATCCTCGACTTCTATCCGGTCGGAAGCAAGGCGCGGGACAAGGCGGCCGGTGCATCCGGCAACAGGGCTTCCCGCAAGGCCGGATCAGCCGGGCCGGTTAAAAAGGCAGACAATTTTTCTAAACCGGATACCAATGCCCGAGGTGGTGCAGCGTACAAAGATATACCGCTCCGGTTCAACGAGGGATGGCGCGGGGTCTACAGGGAAAAGGCGATCGAGGTGTTGTGGAGTGAAGCGCCGGATTCTACAGGCCGTATGCTTCAGGCCTTGAGTGACCACATGGGGCTCAGGGGAGAGGATGTGGAGGAGGTCTTGGCCGAGCTTGACGCCTTCGTCGAGTATTATGAGTCGCAGGAGGAGCACGGCAAGGCGGCGTTATTGGAGGCGGTGGCGGGGTTTTTGAGCGGAAAGGGCGACCCTGAGGCCGTCGACGGCCTCCTCAGGGTGCACGGCGATACGGACTATTCAGGCCTGGTCCGTTTTCTGCAGGGAAGCTTCTACGAAGGAATGGGTTTTTACCCGGAGGCCGTGGCGTATTATGAGATGGCCGCCGGCCAGGGTGGAAGGCCTGACACACTGTCGCAACAGGTCGCCGCAGAGGCGCTGTTCCGCATAGGCCTTATTCACTTCAGGCAGATGAGGGCGGCCAAGGCTGCGGAGTACTTCCGAAAGGCAATGGCCAGGGGACGAAGAGATGCCGGTGTGTGGCTGGCCAATGCGCTTCTTGCAGGCGGACCGAAGAAGGCCGGAAGGATCAAGGAGCTGTATGCAGGCAAGTCCCCTGTGGACCCGATAACGACCATGAGCATGGCGGACATGAGTATTTTGGAAGGAGACATCAGGCAGGCACGTCTCTACTTCGAAAGGCTCTCGCTCAAGTACTCCGACGATCCGGTACTTGGCCCGTTCTTCAGGGTGAGGGCCGCCGACACTTACCTTGCGGAAGGCAGACGTGACGATGCGGTGCTCAGGTACAACGCCGTAAAGAAGAACTTCGACGGCGAGGGAAGGGCCATGGCCGAACTTGCCGTCGCAGACGTCATCTCTTCGCTTGATGACAAGGGCGGCTTGGTCGATGCCGCAAGACTCTACCGTAGTGTGGCCGAGGCAGGATACCTCGGCTCAGAGCAGGCGTATCTCGGCGCGGCCTCAACGCTGTTGAGGCTCAAGAAGTACGGCCAGGTGGTAGCGCTGGCCGAAGAAATGCTCTCAGCGTATCCCACCAGCAACCTCAGGGACGAGGCTTACGGGTTGAAGGGTATGGCCGCCTACGGCTGGATACGCGAGCTTTCGCGCAGGAAGGACCGCGAGGCGGCGGCCAAGGTGTTTATCGCCTTGAAGGATTACATACCGTACGACAGAAGGTCGGAGACCTATCTCGCGGTCGGCAGGGCGTTTCTGTCTTTAGGGTTGTACTCCGAAGCGGTGAACGCTCTGAGCGGTGTCGTACAGATCGGAAGGGCGGAGTTCGTAGGCGAGGCCATGGTGCTTCTGGGAAAGGCCTACCTCGGCCAGGGAGACCTGGATTCAGCACAGAAGATAGTAAGCTACTACATCTCCGACTTCTCCTTGGGGCCGTACATGGAAGAGGCGCGGGGCGTGCTGGCAAGGATACTTTTTAAAAAGGGTGATTACAGGGCCGTTGTTGGGATGAAGCTTGATGGAGATGACCCGCGGATGCTTAAGCTTCGGGCCGCGTCCCTTTACAACCTCGGCAGGTATAAGAAGGCCGAGTCAACGTACCGCAGGCTGGCGAAGGTGCTGTCGGGAAGGAAGGATCCGGACGGGCTCGCCTCGGCGTATACCGGGATCGCCGATTCGCTCTTCATGTCGGGACGTTACAAGACCGGCCTCAAGTACTACAAAATGGCATATGAGATCAGCGGAGAGGAGAATCTTGGCGACAGGTTATGGGCGGCCTACCGCATGGCGGAGGCCAATTACAGGCTTGGCAGAAGAGAAGAGACGGCCAAGGCCATAATGAAGCTGAAGGCCGTCAGCGAGGAGGTCGGCAACTGGGGCGAGGTGCTCTTTGCCGGAAAAGATGGTCAGGATCTGTGAGGTGACGATGGTGGACACGACACCGGAAAGGCTCTTGAACGATGCCTTCGATATATTCAGGAACGCATCCAAGACCCTCGAGGAACATTACAGGAGGCTCGAAGAGAGGGTGGAGCTCCTCAACCGCGAACTTTCGGAAAAAAACAAGCTCATGGAGCGCACGAGGAGGCTCGCGGCCATGGGGGAGATGGCCGCGAAGATAGCGCACGAGATAAGGAACCCCCTTGGTTCCATAGGCATATTCGCTTCGATCCTCGAAAGGGAGCTTAGAGACGATGAAAAAAGGGGGGAGCTTGCTTCCCACATATCGAGCGGAGTGAGAACCCTCGACAACCTGCTCTCGAACATGCTCCTCTTTGCAAGATCCCCCGAACCGAGGTTTTCACAGCTCGATATCAGGGAGGTCATCGAGGATACGCTCGACATGGTAAGAACGCGCAAGGACAAGTCCGTCGGCGTCAACAAGGTCTTCGAGGGGTCCACGGTGATATGCGGTGACGAGTCCCTTTTAAAGCAGGTCTTCTACAATCTGCTCATAAACGCCTTTGACGCGGTCGGGGAAGATGGATCGATAGAGGTAAGAACCACGCTTTTGACGAACGGCAGGACGTATATGACGGTCGTGATCAGGGACTCGGGCGTGGGTATTCCTGCCGAAGACCTCGACAGGATATTCGATCCGTTCTTTACGACTAAGGACCGCGGTACCGGGCTCGGCCTGGCGATCGTGGAAAGCATAGTGAAGGCCCACGGCGGCGAGATATCGGTAGAGAGTGAGCAGGGAAAGGGAACAACCTTTACCATCCGTCTGCCGGTGGAAGACAGGGAGGGCACAACCCATGAATAGCATACTGGTTGTCGATGACGAGTTGGCGATGGGGATTGCCTTGAAGGAGGCCCTTTGCAGAAAAGGTTACTCAGTGGAGGTTACGGACAACGGCGAGGATGCCATCAGGAGATTCGAAGCGGGCCGCTACAGCATGGTGATAAGCGACATGAAGATGCCCGGTGCGGACGGGCTGGAGGTCCTGAGGGAGATAAAGAGGAGCTCACCGTTTACGCCGGTCCTTCTTATCACCGCCTTTGGAACGGTAGAGAAGGCCGTTGAAGCCATAAAGGAGGGGGCGGTCGACTTCCTGCTGAAGCCTTTTTCTCTTGAGAGCCTTGAGGCAACGGTCGAGAGGGCCCTTCAACATGAACATTCGTTCGATGTGGACGGCAAGTTGATGCTCACGAAGTCCCCGGTGATGAGCAGGATAGTCTCCATGGCCATGACCGTCGCTGGCAGTGACGCTACGGTACTTCTCTCGGGTGAGAGCGGGACCGGAAAGGAGCTTATGGCGAGGTTCATTCACAGCCAGAGCCCCCGCAGGGAAGGTCCCTTTGTCGCGGTCAACTGCGCTTCCATCCCTGAAGGTCTCCTCGAGAGCGAACTCTTCGGCCACGAGAAGGGTGCCTTCACAGGCGCACTGAACCAGAGGCAGGGCAAGTTCGAACAGGCAAACTCAGGAACGATACTTCTTGACGAGATAAGCGAGATGGACCTGAAGCTGCAGGCAAAGCTTCTGAGGGTCATACAGGAACGGGAGGTCGAAAGGCTCGGGGGCAAGGTCCCCATTCCGTTGGACATAAGGATCATCGCCACCACCAACAGGGACATCCAGGAAGAGGTCAGGAAGGGGCGCTTCAGGGAGGATCTTTTCTACAGGCTCAATATCTTCCCGCTCTGTCTGCCGCCGTTGAGGGAGAGGGCAGAGGACCTGGAGTATCTTGCCGGTCACTTCATGAAGAAGTTTTCATCGAAGTACTCCAAGCACGTCGAGGGCATATCCGAAGGGGCGCTTGCCTACATCAGGGACTACGGCTGGCCAGGTAACATACGTGAGCTTGAAAATACCATGGAGCGGGCCGTACTCCTCTGCCAAGGCGTGGAGATAGATGTCGAGCACCTGAGACTTATGAAGCCTGAGGAGCAGAGTGAACCGCAGGCGGCTTCGAGCGAAGGGACGCCGTTAAATCCCATGACCATATCCGAAATGGAGAAAAGACTCATCTACAAGACGCTCGATGATGTTGGGTGGAACAGGACCAGGGCGGCGAAGATCCTCGGGATATCGGTTAGAACGCTTAGGAACAAGCTAAAGGAGTACGGGTAATTTTTTCCGCGCAGGAATATTTTTCCCACGCTCCGCCGGGCCGGATGCGTCAAGATTCCGGCGCTGCCTTTAGGACGGCCGGTAGAGTATGACGCACTGCGTGAGGTAGTGGAAAAAAACGATAGTGAGGTGCTTATGTTAGAAAAGTTGTTTGGCACTACATTCACCATGCTCGAAAAGGCGCTCGACATACGTCATAGCCGACACAAGCTCATCGCGTCGAATATCGCCAACGCCGAGACACCGGGGTACAGGGCCTTGGACATAAGCTTCGAAGATGAGTTGAGAAGGCAGACCGGGAAGAAAGGCTCCATAGTGATGGTCGGAACCGATCCCAGGCACATCACGCCTGGTGCGGCCGGTATGTCGTCGGTGAGGATCATCGAAAGCCCGTCAGGCCCGGAAGGGCTCGACGGCAACACAGTAAACCTCGAAAGCGAGATGGTCAGGCTTGCGGAGAACTCGCTCATGTACAACATTTCCACTCGTTTGATCAAGCGTAAGTTCAAGTCGCTCATGAACGTAATCAAGGAAGGGGGTAAATGAACATGTTCGACGAATTTTCGATAAGCGCATCGGCCCTTGCAGCCCACAGGCTTAGGATGAACATCATCGCGAGCAACCTCGCCAACGTGAATACCACAAGAACACCAGAGGGAGGGCCGTACAGGAGAAAGGATGTGGTCTTTTCTTCATATACCACGGTCGACTTCAGGCACGTGCTCGACTCAACGGGTGACAAGAGGTTTCTGCGTGGGGTCCGTGTAGCCGATGTGATAGAAGACCCCAGACCACTGAAGCTCGTCTACGACCCTTCTCATCCGGACTCTGATCGGGACGGCTACGTGGCCTATCCCAACGTGAGTGCCGCGGAAGAGATGGTGAACATGATAGCGGCTGCACGAAGCTACGAGGCCAATGTGAATGCGTTCAAGGCAAGCCGCGCCATGATCTTGAAGGCGCTCGAGATATCCTCGTAGTCATAATGTCCAGGAGGTGAGCTGTATGGTAGACTCGATAAAGGGGGTATTCAACGCCCAGGCCCAGATCGAGGCTCTCAAGGAAGCCGGCAAGGACGGTGATCCGGCAGGGTCCTTCGGTTCTGTTCTCAAGGAGTCCATCGACAGGGTGAACAGGTTGCAGCACGAGGCCGACAAGGCCATTCAGGGCCTTGCGAAGGGAGAGGTGAAGAGCGTGCACGAGGCCATGATCGCCATTGAGAAGGCTAGCATATCCTTTAACATGATGCTGCAGATAAGGAACAAGCTTCTTGCCGCATACGAAGAGATGATGAGGATGCAGATATAAGGTTAGCTTATGGCCGAGAACCTGATCGACAACCTGAAAAAGTCCGGTCCCACAAAGCTCTTTATATACATAGGGGTCGCCGCTCTGGTCGTAGCGGGGCTCGTTGTGCTTTTGCTTTGGAGCCAGGGGGCCGAGTACAGGACGCTGTACTCCGGGCTTTCCACCGAGGACATGAGCGCCGTCTTAGGTAAGTTGAAGGAGAAGAGGATTCCGTACCGGGTCGACGGCAACGTAGTATCAGTCCCGTCCGACAAGGTGTATGAGGTGAGGATAGAGCTCGCCGGAGAGGGGCTCCCGCAGGGCGGGGCTGTAGGCTTCGAGATCTTCGACAAGACGGGTTTCGGGGTTACGGAGTTCGTTCAGAAGGTAAACTATCGTCGTGCGCTCCAGGGGGAACTTGCGAGAACCATCGCCCAGATTCAAGAGGTCAGCGCCGCCAGGGTACACCTTGCGCTGCCCGAAAGGGACATATTCCTCGATGACACCAAGAGGCCCAGGGCCTCGATCGTGCTGAAGCTCATCCCTGGTGCGTCTCTCAGCACGGCCCAGGTCAGGGGCATAGTTCATCTGGTTTCCAGCTCACTCGAGGACCTGAGGCCGGAGGACGTGACGATCGTCGATACCACCGGCAAGCTGTGGACAAATCCTGCCGATGACGACTCCTCTGCGGTCGGGTTGACCGTCGCTCAGTTTGAATACAAGAGATCACTTGAGACTGACATGGAGAGACGCATCCAGACCATGCTCGAGAAGGCGGTGGGGCCGGGCAAGGTGGTTGCCAGGGTGTCGACGGAGCTCGACACCACGCATGTTGAAAAGACCGAGGAGACCTATGACCCGGACAGCCAGGTAGTAAGGAGTGAACAGAGAAGCCAGGAGAGGACCGTTGGTGTTGCACAGATGTCCGGTGTGCCGGGTGTGCTCTCCAACACCCCGGGGCAGGGAGGTACGAAGGGCGCATCGTCCGTCGGCCTGCCTACGAGTCAGAAGCAGGATGAGATCATAAACTATGAGATAAGCAAGGTCATAAGCCGTGTCGTCGAGCCGCTCGGCGAGGTAAAAAGACTGACCGTATCGGTCCTCGTTGACGGCAACTACGAGGTTACAGAGGGGCCGGAGGGTGAGACCGAGAAGAAGTATGTCCCGAGGAGCGAAGAGGAGATTCAGAAGTTCGTTGAAATAGTAAAGGGAATCGTGGGGTATACGGAAGACAGGGGGGATATGATCACGGTGGAGAGCGTTCCGTTCGAGACGGCGGCACTCGTTGATATCGGTGGCGGAGATATGGAGGAGGCATCCACGTTCATACCTTCGTTCCTCGTCCCCTACATACCGACCATCATAAAGTCCGCCGTTGCCGGAGTGGTCGCCATCTTCCTCATATTCTTCGTCCTGCGTCCGATAATAAAGAGGATCACAGAGGAGACCAAGGCCCTCAGCGAGATAGAGGCCACGATCACCGCCACGGGTCCCAAGGCCCTTGAGAGCGGCGAAGGGGAAGACCGGAGCGAGTTGGAAATCAAGGACGAGATGGAGCGTATAAAGGAGATGGTCAGAAGGAACCCCAGACAGGCGGCGACCATAATAAGGAGTTGGCTTAAGGACAGGTAAGATGGCCGAAAGAAGAATGAAGGGCATAGACAAGGCGGCGATACTGCTCATGCTGATAGGTGAAGACCTTGCCGCGGATGTCATGAAGCACTTGAGCCCTGCGGATGTCCAGTATCTCGCAAGAAGGATCATCAATATCGGCGAGGTGGATCATGATACAGTTCTCAAGGTCCGCAAGGAATTCAACGATGTGATGAGTCAGAGCGGGCTGCTCATAGAGGGTGACGAGTTCGCAAGGAACGCCCTGATAAAGGCCGTGGGTGACGAGACGGCCAACGAAATATTCATGCTCCTCAACAGGGACGTCAAGAGGGGCGGCTTCGCCACCCTGAGCCTCATGGAGCCGGCCATGGTGGCACGTATTCTGCGGGACGAGCATCCTCAGATTATTGCGCTCGCGCTGTCGTACATAGATCCCGACCATGCAGCCAACATACTCAACTACATGCCCGAGAGGCTGAGGGGAGAGGTGTTGCTGCGGGTGGCGACACTTGAGCGTGTGCCGGTCGGTGTGGTCGAAGAACTCGACGAGTTCCTCGAAGAGCAGGTGAAGGAGTCCGGTGTTGTCAAGGGGAAGAGCGTGGAAGGGACCAAGGTGGCGGCCGAGATACTCAATCGCATGGAGTCGTCCGAGGAAAAGACGGTCATGGAGGTCATAGAGAAGGCGAGTGCCGAGCTTGCAAAGGAGATCCAGGAAAAGATGTTCGTATTCGTCGACTTCCATACGGTTGATGACAGGGGAATGCAGCAACTGCTCAAGGAGACCAGCACCGATCTTCTTACGCTGGCCCTGAAGGGCGTGGATGAGGACCTCAAGAACAAGTTCTTCAGCAACATGTCCGAAAGGGCCGCCCAGATGCTGAAGGAGGATATGGAGGCCAAGGGGCCTGTGAAGTTGAGTGACGTCGAGAAGGCACAGCAGGAGATCATCAAGATAGCCAAGCGCCTCGAACAGGAAGGCAAGCTCATGAGGGGCGGAAAAGGCGGTGGTGACATCGTTGTCTAAGGTGTTTAAACAGCCTGGTGGAAAAGGCGGAAACATCGAGCCCTTTGTCCTGAAGGATATCGAGCCCGGCACGTATGAGCCCGAGGCGCAGGACGGTGAGCACAACAGGGAGAGCGAGCTTCTTGCCATAGAGCGCGAGGCCTATGAAAAGGGGTTCTCCGCCGGAGAGAAGGCCGGCTTCGAGCTGGGCAGGCAGAAGGCGGAGAAGCTATTTCAGAGCCTCCAGGGCGTGCTCGATGAGCTTACGACCTTCAAGGAAAGTCTGTACGAGGAGGTCGAGAAGGAAGTTATAGAGCTGGCCCTCTTGATAGCCAGAAAGATAATACACCACGATGTAGAGTCGGACAGGGAAAGCGTCATGCGCTCGGTAAGGCGGGCGATGAAGGTCGCTGCAACAAGCGGCGAGATCACCATAAAGGTCAACCCCCGGGACATGGAGGTGATGCTCCGGTACAAGGACGAGCTTGCAAGGTTCGGCGTGGGTGTGAAGGGTGTCAGGATAGAGGGGGACGAGAGCGTGGGCAAGGGAGGCTGCTTTATAGAGACGAATTACGGTGTGGTGGATGCCACGGTCGAAGGGCTTCTTGCCGAGATAGAGGAGAAGTTGAAGGATGAGCTTTAGTCTGGCCGCGCGTATGCGGAGACACATCCGGGATGTGGAGAATCTGAACCCGCTTAAGGTGACCGGCATGGTCACAAGGGTGGTGGGTCTTGTGATGGAGGGTGTGGGGCCGCTCACATCTGTCGGAGAGATGTGCCTTGTTTTCCCCAAGGACGGCGGCGAGCCCATTGAAAGCGAAGTGGTGGGTTTCAACGAAGACAAGATACTACTCATGCCGCTGGGGGATGTGAGGGGGATAGGGCCGGGCAGCAAGATCATCATAAAGAAGAAGGGGGTGGGGGTCAAGGTAGGGGAAAATCTCCTGGGCCGCACGATCGACGGGCTCGGCGAGCCCATCGACGGTTTGGGCCCCATTGACTTTGACGGAGAATACCCGCTTTACAGCCAGCCGCCCAATCCGCTTGCGAGAAGGAGGATAGAAGAGCCGTTGAATGTCAGCATAAAGGCCATAAACGGTCTTCTGACGGTCGGCAAGGGACAGAGGATAGGCATATTTGCGGGAAGCGGTGTGGGAAAGAGCGTGTTGCTGGGTATGATGGCGCGCGGCACAGAGGCCGATGTGAGCGTGATCGCCCTTGTTGGGGAGAGGGGCAGGGAGGTAAAGGAGTTCATAGAGAAGGACCTCGGAGAGGAAGGTCTCAAGAGATCGGTCGTGGTTGTCGCCACATCGGACCAGCCCCCCCTCATAAGGATGAGGGCGGCGTTTCTTGCAACGGCTGTCGCCGAGTACTTCAGGGACCGCGGCATGAACGTACTGTTGATGATGGACTCGGTCACGAGGTTCGCCAGCGCCCAGCGCGAGGTCGGCCTTGCAACGGGTGAGCCGCCGGCGACCAAGGGGTATCCTCCGTCGGTCTTTGCCATGCTGCCGCGGCTCCTGGAGAGGGCAGGCACATCGGAATCGGCGGGGACCATAACCGCCTTCTATACGGTGCTTGCCGAGGGCGACGACGTCAATGATCCGATAGCCGACGCGGTCAGGGCGATACTTGACGGCCATATCGTCCTTACAAGGGAACTTGCAAGCCAGGGGCACTATCCGGCGATCGATATCCTTTCGAGCGTGAGCAGGGTGATGATGGATATAGTCTCACCCGAGCATATGAGGCTCGCGCGCGAGGTCAAAAGTATCATGGCCACATACAAGAAGGCCTATGACCTCATAAGCATAGGCGCATACAAGCAGGGAAGCGATCCCAAGGTGGACAGGGCTATAGGGCTTATCGACAAGATTAACAGCTTCCTCTGCCAGAATATGACAGAGATGGTCGACTACGAGGACAGCGTTCAGATGCTCTACGGGATCGTGGGGTGATACGGCCGGGATTGTTTGATTCCCGGGGGAGTACTTTAAACTCGGAGACCTCCTGCCGCTTTTGCAGGATCTTCTGTACGGTGTTTTAAAGGTGCAAAAATTCGTCTTCAAACTCGAGCCGCTCCTTGAGTACAGGAAAAGGATGGAAGAGCTCTTCAGAAGGGACTTCCTGGAGGCCGGCAGGATGCTGGAAGAGGAAGAGGGAAAGCTGGAAACGCTCAGGGATGCCTACCAGAAGTCCGTCTATGAGCTCGACAGGCTGAAGGAAGAGGGAGGCGGAACGACCGAGTTGAACCTCCACTACAATTACATCAACAGCCTAAAGCACTACATAGAGGAGCAGAAAAAGATCGTCAACGAGCTCAGGGCCGCATACGAGCTGAAAAGGAAGGAACTTGTAGAGTCCTCAAAGGCCAAGAAGACCGTTGAGCTCGTAAAGGAGAGGTCGCTGGAGTCGTACAGAGTGGAGGCCAACAGGGCTGAGCAGAAGGACACCGACGAGATCGCGGCCCTTAGGTTTGCAAGGAACAAGAAAGATGGGGTTTAGGCTTCTTACAATAATCTTTTCTTTGAAGATGGTTCTGTTTCTCGGGTGGCTCATGGCCACATCCGGTCTTTTCGATTACAGTCCGGTGCATGCAGAAGAGGGTTTGGCCCGCAGCGAGCCGAAGGTTGAGAGGAGAGGTCCTGATTTGCATGGCATAGTGACCAAGGAGGAGAAGGGGTTGCTTGAGGCCATACGGCGAAGAGAGAAGGAGCTCGACCGCAGGGAGGAGGCCTTGGCCAACCTCGAGCAGAGGCTTACCACCATAAGAAAAGGGATCGACGAAAGGATGCTGGAACTCAAGAAGCTGCGTGCCGAGCTCGACAAGGCGCTCAGCAGGATAGATGAGGCCAATAGCAGGCGGACCCAGAGGATCGTTAAGATATATGAATCCATGCCGCCAGAGGACGCCGCCGCCCGACTCGAAAAACTGGATGAGAAGATGGCCGTTATGATACTTTCAACGATGAAGGAAAAGAAGGCCGGCAAGATACTCTCGATGGTAGCGGTGGAGAAGTCCGTAAGGTTCAGTCAGCTGATGAGCAAGCCCTTGAGGTGATCCCCCCGATGGAGATTCCCAGATAGATCCACTTTCGCCCGACTCCCCGCTTCATGGGCGGAACAAAATTTCCACCATAGGAACATTGTGCCTGCCCTGCTGATCCAATTCCCCGTCATAGGGCTTTTTTGATCCTTCCAACCATTTGATTTGTAAGAAGAAAACTTGTCACAAGCCAGCTGGCACGCTGGTTGCATATCATAAGGACCGTCAGGTGGTCTTTAACCGCAAGACAGAGGCTTCGATGGACGGTCTTTTCATTCAGACGACTCAGACTGTTGGCGCATTGATCGGGGGGGACGCACGCCCCCGCACCTCCTCCGCAGGTATGCGTCCCATTGGGGATGATCGCGCCATGGATTCAACTTCAACAGTTGACTTTTCTCAGCACCTTTCAACATCGGAAGAGATACGGGGTGAGCCTGCAGGCGAGCCAGCGGGTACCGGAGGCGTTGGCAAGGCGGATCTGCATTCGAAGGATCACCGGGAGGGGAATGTCTCTGAGACTGTTACTTTGACAGAATCAGGCGGTGGACTCACCGCTGGTGTTGAAGTAAAGGCCGCCGCAGCCCCACAGGACATCCACACAGAGCCCCGGGCCGAGACCGGCCGTGACGCCGGGGTGCTCAGTGGGCCGTTGAGTAGCTCCTTTAAGGGTGTGGCAGAGGTGGATGGTGTAGAGGCCGGTATCGAAGTGCCCGGTGAAACACCAGACGGCATGAAGGTCGAGGCCGCACGCACTGTCCCACCCCAGCCGGGTATTGGCAACCATTCTCCAGAAGATGCTCTTAAGATCGATCTGCGCAATGGTGAAGCGCGGGTTGCAGGCGGTGGGAACAGGGCCGATGCTTCCGATGTAGCGGGGGCTTCGCCCGTGGATAAGAAGCAGCCCCGGGGCTATGGCAGACCCGAGGAGGTTAAGGGACTTTTGGAGTTCCTCGGGGTGAAGGCATCAGAGAAAGACGTACAAGGAGAGTTCCAGTTCCGGACCGGGGAGCACCCTTCTAACCTTTCCTCCCTGGAAGCTTCTGTTGGACAGGGTAGGCTCAATACGGCTCTTCGAAAACATGCTTCGGAACAAAAGATCGCTCCGGAAAAGGAGCCGGTCTTTGATGAAGTGGACGGGGTTGATGCCGGCATTGAGGACGGGCTGCTAATCAAGTCTGGTGTGGGCGAGCCCTATCTGTCGGCTTCATTTGATTCCGCCAAGGCGCCTCTGTTTACCGAAGCCCGTACAGCGGCTCAAAAGGATAATCATGGTTCCAGGTTTGCGGAGTATGGCAAGGCCGGTGCAGGGAACGGGCCAATCTCCAACGTTGATGCGGACGAGGTTATGCACGGAGTGGTGAAGGAGGCCGCTCCGTCGACCGGCCATGCCAGGTTACGTCAGACGGGCGAGGGCCTCTTTTTGCAGCTTGACAACGGCGTCAGGCTGAGCCTCGCCCAGGGGGGGAGGGAGGCCAGGGTGAAGCTGCATCCCGCAAGCCTCGGTGAGTTGCGCATACGGATAAGGGTTGATGACGACGGCGGTGTGAAGACAAGGATTACCGTCGACAATCTTATGGTAAAGAGTGTACTCGAGGCCGATGCGATGAGGCTCAGGGAGATATTCTCTCAGCACGGGCTTACGCTCGATAAGTACACCATAGAGCTCGGCAGCGGCTGGTCCCAGGCCGCCGCGCACGGGGATAGACAGTTTTCGGACTTTGGGGACGGTGGCCGTCCCGATGCGTCTTCACTTAAGCCAATGCACCGGGATGTTCCGGAGCAGCCGGTCCGGCTGCTTCAAGGGATTAACACCGCTTCTCGCGGCAGCGGTATAGATATCTTCGCCTGATGGAGGCTTCTTGCTATAATCCGCGCGGGAGCCTTGAGTACATTGAACATGCATCGCGAGCGCCTGTCTGCGTGCGGTCCGCCCGCACAGGCAGGCATTTACTGCAGCAAGCTGCAAGGAACTTCAATTTGTCGTCCGAGCCCGCTTCAAGTCGCGGGAAAAGATTACACGGAATGGCTCTTTTAGAGTGAAAAGCAAGGGCGCCGACCGGAAGAAGGTATCAGCCGGCACGCTTCGGCGCAGGGAGGTGATTGAATGGAGATAAGCGGCATTTATTCAGCGGCAGATGACAGCGCGCTGTTTAAACCGGCCGTAAGAAAGGAGGTCGGCAAGGAGGCGTTTCTCAAGCTCCTCGTGGCGCAGCTCGAGAATCAGGACCCGCTCGATCCGCTCGAGAACACGGAGTTCGTGGCTCAGCTTGCACAGTTCAGCTCGCTCGAGGGGATACAGAACCTTCAGCTCGAGATGGGCAACGTCTCAGACAATATCGCTTCATTGAAGAACTTCTCTGTATCAAGTCTGGTCGGCAGGGTCGTAACGACCGAAGGAGATGCCTTTGATTACAGGGGAGAGCCGGTATCCCTCGGCTACGAACTCGAAGGCTCTGCAAATGAGGTGCTGCTTACGGTGCACGACGCCAGCGGAAGGACCGTGAGATCTATCAGCACACAGGGGGGACCCGCGGGAAGCTACCAGGCGGTATGGGACGGCAGGGACTCTAACGGTAATCTCCTTGGGCCGGGTGCATACTCGTTTACTGTGAGCGCCCTGGACGGTCAAGGTACGCCTGTAAAGGTCGTGCCTTATACCAGCGACATCGTAACCGGCGTCTACTATGAAGACGGCAAGCCATACCTTTCTGTGGGCAGCAACCTCGTTCCGATCGATAAGGTTAAGGAAATATATTAGATATAAAAAGGAGGGGTAACAATGCAGACTTCATTGTTCACGGGAATAAGCGGACTGAACGCCAATATGTCGGCGCTTTCGGTCATAGGTAATAACATAGCAAACCTGAATACAGTGGGTTTCAAGGGGAGCAGGGTCTCTTTTGAGGACGTGTTGAACCAGAGCGTGGGCGGCTCGGGCGTATCTGAGATTGGCCTCGGTGTAAAGATGGCGGCAGTGGAGAGGTCCTTCGGCCAAGGGGCATTCGAGACCACCACATCGGGGCTTGACCTCGCCATAAGCGGTGACGGATTCTTCATACTAAGCGACTCCTCCGGCACCTACTATTCGAGGGCCGGACAGTTCCACCTTGACAAGGACGGTTACCTTGTCAACCCGAGCGACCTCGTGGTCCAGGGTTACGTCGCGAACTCCTCCGGGGTTCTGCAGAACTCGATAACCGACATACAGCTCTCAGCGAGTACCATAGAGCCTAGCGCAACGACCCTTGTAACCCTGTCGGCTAACCTTGACTCGAACTCCGCGGTGACCGGATTCGTCTTCACGACCGGCAGCAACGAGGACATACGCATGAGCGTGGACGGCGGGACCACGTGGGTAACGGCCGATCTCATATCCGACGGCGGGCTCACCTCGGGTAATGCATACAGCGGCGAGACTGTGGCCGGTGCCATAAAGAACGCGCTGGAGGCCAAAAACGGCATATCAGATCAGTACACGGTCACATACGACGACCAGACGGGGAAGTTCTCGATAAGCAACCCCTCCGGAAACTCGGCCACGCTTCAGCTCGACTGGACGGGAAGTACAGCCGCGACCATACTCGGCTTCGACAACACCACGACCGACACGATAGCCGTGGGCTCGAGCGCATCGAGCGACAACGCTGCAGGTGACTTCTTTGTCGCCAAGGCAGGGGAGACGTCGAACTTCTCGGTACCCGTGACGGTCTACGACTCGCTGGGAAACGAGCACCTCATAACTCTCTACTTCAGAAAGGACTCGCTGACCTCCAACGGAAACGTATGGGACTGGTACGCCGTGGTGGACTCTGACGACAGCTACACCGGCACCACACAGATCCAGGCCAACGGCAGCCTCACATTCAACATGAGCGGCGCCCTTTATTCCGACAGCGGTGTTACGTATCCCACCGGAGGCTTCGACTTCTCCGGCGGGGGCACACAGGACCAGACCATAGACTTCGACTTCGGCACGCCCACGACATCTGGTGGTACCGGCAAGGACGGGGTGACCCAGTACGGCGCAACATCGGCGGTCACGTTGCTGAACCAGGACGGTTATGCCGCAGGGTCACTGCAAAGGATAAACATCAACTCGGATGGACTCATCGAGGGTGTATTCTCGAACGGCAGGAGCAGGACGCTGGCACAGGTGCTGCTTGCGACCTTTCCAAGCACGAACGGGCTTTCAAGCGCAGGGAGGTCGCTTTTCATGGAGACATACAACTCCGGGCAGCCGCTCATTGGCGAACCGGGCAGCGCCGGAAAGGGTACCATCCAGCCGAGCACGCTCGAGCTCTCGAACGTGGACCTTGCATCCGAGTTCATAAACATGATCACAGCGCAACGCGGTTTTCAGGCGAACTCCAGGATAATAACCACAACAGACGAGATACTGAGCGAGCTGGTGAACCTCAAGCGGTAAGCAACATGTGGCCGGGGGACGGTAATCACACCGTGCCCCGGCCTTTTTGATTCAAGCCCTCCTCCAAGCTCCAGTCATAATTCTGACGCGTTAGGGTTCAATCCTTTGACTCAACGGCCCGCCAATAGCTTCGCAATATATTACACAAGCCTGTTTTATCCAGTATTTTCAAATAGTAACGGGTTTAAACCTCTGTCCACGGTAGTATCGTCCAGGTGGCACGACTATTGCAATAACCTTAATTGAAGATGCATTGAGAAGGTAGATGATCGAAACTTCCCTATATTTGAAGCCCCCCTGCCTGTCGGCGGGCAGGTTCTCAAACGGGCCGGGGGGATTCGAACCTTGCAGGAGGATATTCAATATGGCCAACGAGGAAGAGGATAAGAAGACCGGGACTGAGGAGACTCCGGAGGAGAAGAAGGGTGGTATAAAGGGCCTTCTCGCGGGGCTTACAGGAAAAAAACGCCTGATAGTCCTTGTGGCACCGGCCGTCATAGTTATAGGCGCGGGGGCTTTCTTTTTTCTGAGATCTTCCGCCCCGGACGGCGCTGAGAGCGCTCAGGATGTCCAGGCCACCGCCGAGGCGGATAAGGGGGCTGAAGCCGCTTCGGGGGATGCGGCTAAGGATGATTCGGAAGAACAGGGCGATGTCTTCGAGCTCAAGCCGTTTGTCGTGAATCTGCAGGACAATTCAGGCACAAGGTATCTGAGGCTTCAAATAGGCCTCGAGCTCAAGGAGCCTGTTTCTGTGGAAAGGATGAACAGCTTGAGGCCCAAGATAAGGAACTCGCTGATAATCCTTCTGAGCAGCAAGAGCTACAGGGATATCGGCAATATACAGGGCAAGTACAGGCTCAGAGACGAGATAGTGGAACGGATCAACCATGTGATGAAGGGTGACAAGGTGAAGACTGTCTATTTCACCGAGTTCGTGGTTCAGTAGCGCAGCAGCGTCTGCAGCGACGCCGCGGTAAACGTAAAAACGCACGTATTCATGGCTGAACAGATACTATCACAGAATGAAGTAGATGCTCTCTTAAAGGGTGTCTCGGGCGGTGAGATAAAGGTCTCGGAAAAGAAGGCGGAACCTGAATCCGTCGATGGGGTCGAGAAGTACGACTTCACCAGCCACACCAGGGTGGTAAGGGCGAGGATGCCCGCCTTCGAAATGGTCAATGAAAAGTTCTGCCGTCAGACAAGGAGCTCGGCATCAACTCTCATAAACAAGGTTATAGACATCACCTCGGAACCGCCGCAGATGATGAAGTTCGGCGATTTTCTCAAGAACCTCCCCCTTCCATCCAGCATGAATATATTCCAGATGCCTCCGCTCAGGGGCAACGGTATACTCGCACTCGATCCGAATCTTGTCTTTCAGATAGTCGGCAGCTACTTCGGCGGAGACAACAGGTTCGCAACCCGGGTGGAGGGCAAGGACTTTACCCCGCTCGAACAGATGGTGATCAAGAAGGTGGTGGATCTCATATTCGCCGAGTTTACGAAGGTCTGGAAGCCGGTTTATCCCGTTCAGTTCGAGTATCTGCGGACGGAGACGAATCCCCAGTTTGCAAACATAATGAATCCAACCGAGGTTGTGAGCCTTGTGACCTTCGCCATGGAGATAGACGGCAAGACCAACAACTTCTATCTCTGCATCCCTTATTACACCATCGAGCCGATCAAGGAAAAGCTTTACGGCACGCAGGCTGAGCTGATCGAGACCAGCTCGGAGTGGGTGGCAAGGCTGAAGAACCATGTGATGGGCATAGAGCTCGGCATAACCTGTGTAGTCGGCTCTGCGGAGATAAATGTCTCAGAGGTCATGGGGCTTCAGGTTGGGGATGTGATAGAACTCGACAGGAAGGTTACCGAACCTCTGGATGTCTGCATAGAGTGCGTTCCGAAGTTTCACGGAAAACCTGGATTGGCCGGAAAGAATTACGCGGTTGAGATATTAGGAGCAGTAAAAAGAGGGGGGAAAAATGACTGAGAACCAGCAGAACGATACAGATGTCCGGGATGAATTGAACGGGCAGGCCGGCAGCGGTGTGACGGATCAGGATGAGACAGGCGGGGAATCCGGAGCCGATACGCAGACATCCGATACGGCAACCGGGGACGATGCTGACGGTATCGCAAAGGAGTTCGAAGAGGCCGTAAGACAGCAGCAGGCAGAGGAGGCGGCGTCAAAGGAGTTCGAAGAAGCTGTAAGACAGCAACAGGCCGATGTGCAGCCGGCCAGCTTCTCAAACCTGGCCGGTGAAAGCAAGGGAAGTGTCGCAAACCTTGATATGATCCTCGATATCCCGGTGACCCTTTCGGTTGAGCTCGGCAAGACAAAGATACTCATAAACGACCTCTTGCAGCTCGGCCAGGGCTCGGTCCTCGAGCTTGAGAAGCTGGCCGGCGAGCCGATGGAGATACTGGTGAACGGCAAGCTCATCGCCAGGGGGGAGGTCGTTGTTGTCAATGACAAGTTCGGCGTAAGGCTTACTGACATAGTAAGCGTGGCGGAAAGGATAAACCAGTTAAAATGACGGACTCTTACTGGTATCACCTGATGAAGGCGATGGTCGCCCTCCTTACGGTCCTGGGGCTCTTCGGGATCTCGTTTTTTCTCTTCAGGTTGTTTACAAGGCGAGGGCTGAAGACCGGTTTGCATTCCATGGGCACCTCACCCGTGAGGATCATCGCCAGGAGCTATCTCGGACCTAAGAAGAACATAGCGATAGTGGATGTTGCCGGGGAGGTGCTCGTGCTTGGTCTTACCCCGAATTCCATAGTCTGTCTTACAAAGCTTGAGCGCCCAGAGGCCATTGATGAGGTGAGAAGGTATCAGGCACGGGGAGGACGCCCTTTTCTGGAAGTGCTGCATCAGAAGCTGAATTTTTCGAGATCAAACAGCGGGGCGGGTACGGATGATGCATAGCCGTTTTGTTTCACACTTCAGATGTCCACCGCGGGTCCGATTGAGGCCGCTTGCGAAGAGGTCGGTCTTGCCTTTGCTGATAGCGGCGGTTGTATTCTTGATCCCGGCGATAGCCATTGCGGCCGAGGATGGCGAGATTCTTCCTGCGCTCAGCATAACATTCGGCGGTTCCGGTGAATCCGAGGGCCTGGCACCGGCAATTCAGATAGTATTACTGCTCACCGTACTGACCCTTGTTCCATCCATCCTTGTAATGATGACCTCCTTTACGAGGCTCGTCATCGTATTCGCCCTGCTGAGGCAGGCGATCGGCGTGCAGCAGGCTCCGCCCAACCAGGTGCTTATAGGCATGGCGCTCTTCCTTACCTTCTTTGTGATGCATCCGGCCTTCAAGAGCATAAATGCAAATGCGATTCAGCCCTACAGGGAGGGGCTTCTCACCCAGGAGACGGCTCTGGCCGAGGCCGCTACACCGTTGAAGGAGTTCATGTTGAAGAACGTCCGCAAGAAGGACCTGAAGCTCTTTGTCGACATTACAAAGGCCGAGAGGCCTGCCAGTAAAGAGGATGTGCCGCTGTATGTGCTCATACCGGCCTTTGTGACGAGCGAGCTCAAGACGGCCTTCCAGATAGGTTTTCTTATTTACCTGCCGTTTCTGGTCATCGATATGGTCGTTGCAAGTGTCTTGATGAGCATGGGAATGATGATGTTGCCCCCGGTGATGATATCGCTGCCGTTCAAGCTCATGCTCTTTGTGCTCGCCGATGGATGGTACCTTCTGGTGGGTTCTCTTGTAAACAGCTTCGGCTGATACGTGGGGTTTGATCCGTACCGGTGAACATAACAGTAAACGGGGTTAAAAATGACACCTGAGTTCGTTGTATCCATAGGAAAAGGCACCATAGAGGTGGCGCTCATGCTGAGCGTGCCCATACTACTTTGCGGCATGGCCGTGGGGCTTACGGTGAGTATCTTTCAGGCCGTGACCCAGATACAGGAGATGACCCTGACCTTCGTCCCCAAGATCATAGCGGTATTTGTCGCGCTCCTGGTCTTTTCTGCGTGGATGCTTCAGACCATACTGAGGTTCACGGCGGAGATATTCACCAACCTGCCGTCCTACATAAGGTAGCCAAGGTGCACCGATGGAACTCGTGGAATATATCACAAACAACGCATCGACCTTCCTCTTCGTACTCATAAGGACCGGTTCGATGTTGATGCTCGCCCCGGTCTTCGGCACGCCCAACGTGCCGTTGCGTATAAAGACGGGCCTGGCCATAGTCCTGAGCCTCGTGCTCATGTCCATAGTGCCGCCGGTCGAGATGCCCCGGGATCTCATAGGTCTGTGCCTCGGCATCGCGGGCGAGCTGCTGATAGGCTTCACCATAGGTCTTACAGTGAGGTTCGTCTTCGCCGGATTCGAATTCGCCGGGCAGGTGAGCGGTTTTCAGATGGGACTGGGGATGGCCAATGTCTACGATCCCATAAACAGCGTCCAGATAACGGTCCTCGGTCGGCTGATGAGCATACTGAGCCTTCTTATATTCCTCTCCATAAACGGTCACCTCTTGGTGATCGCGGCGCTGAAGAAGAGCTTTGAGACGGTTCCTCCCTACGGGACCCATCTGACCGGCACCCTGATGCAACACATACTCCATATATCCGGCAATGTCTTTGTGACCGGTGTGAAGATTGCGGCCCCGGTTATGGCCACGCTTCTTTTCTTGAACACCTCCCTCGGTATCATGGCGAGGACGGTGCCGCAGTTGAATATGTTCGTTATAGGGTTTGCGGTGGCCACTATAGTGGGGTTCCTCGTTATGGCGATGTCAATGCCCTTTTTCCAGGGGGCGATGGTGAGGTTGATGCATGACATGTGGTGGAGGGTCTTCAGGTTGCTCGAGGTGATGTGAGATGGCCGATGACGACAGGGAAAAAACCGAATCGCCAACATCGCGAAGGCTTGAGGAGGCACGCGAACAGGGCAACCTGGCGATAAGCAAGGAGGTCGGCACGTTCTTTACCGTCCTCGGCGGCCTGATTGTCATATCTTTTCTCGGCATATGGATGATCGAGGGGTTGAGCGCATTCATGAAGGCGGCCTTTTCCGGTCTGAGCGGGACGGAGATGGGGGTACATGAGATGAGGGACCTCTTTTTCAGGACGACCTACAGGCTCTTTGTGATCCTGTCGCCGGCCTTCGTGATAATACCGCTGTTCAGCGTGGCTGCGTATCTTCTTCAGAATGGGATCGTGTTTTCGACCAAGCCGCTTGAGCCCAACATAGCCAAGCTGGACCCGATTTCAGGCGCCAAGAAGTTTTTCTCTGTAACGTCGATAGCCGAGCTGTTCAAGTCGCTTCTCAAGATCGCCGTGCTCGGCTACGTGGTTTACACATCGGTTGCAAAGGAGTGGCGGACACTGCCGTCCCTTGTGGATATGGAGGTGGTGAGCTCAATGGCATACACCGGAAGGGTGACATTGAGGATTCTCACAAGGACCGTGTGGGTGCTCGCCGTCATAGCCGTCATCGACTACGCGTACCAGAAGTGGAATTACCTGAGGGGTCTGCGGATGACCAAGGAGGAGGTCAAGGAGGAGCACAAGGAGACGGAGGGTGATCCGCTTGTAAGATCACGCATAAGGAGCATACAGAGAGAGCTGGCCAGAAAGAGGATGATGCAGGATGTTCCGGGGGCGGACGTGGTGGTCACAAACCCGGTACACCTTGCCGTCGCGCTAAAGTACGACAGGAAGAGCTCGCGTGCACCGATAGTGGTGGCCAAGGGTGCCGGGCTCATCGCCGAAAGGATAAAGGAGATAGCCAGGGAGCATGACATACCCGTTGTTGAGAACAAGCCCCTGGCAAGAAGCCTCTTCAAGTTCGTTGAAGTCGGCATGGAGATACCCGAAAGCCTCTACAGGGCTGTGGCGGAGGTGCTTGCCTACGTCTACAGCCTTAGGCCGAAGGGCGGATCACGTTAGGAGAAACCGCAGATGGCAACTATCATCGAGAACATAGAGAGGCTTAGAAAAGGCGGAGAGTTTCTGCTTCCCGTGGGGATAGTTGGTGTGCTGGCGGTCATGATACTGCCGCTGCCTCCGTTCCTGCTGGACCTTCTTCTGACCTTCAACATAACCTTTGCACTCATAATACTCCTTGTCGCCGTGTACATCAGAAGGCCGCTCGAGTTCTCCACCTTCCCAACGATACTTCTTGTGGCGACCCTCTTCAGGCTTTCGCTCAACGTTGCGACCACGAGGCTGATACTGCTCAGGGGAAGCGAAGGAGCGGATGCAGCCGGGGAGGTCATAAAGTCGTTCGGCAACTTCGTCGTCGGCGGCAACTACGCCGTTGGCTTCATAGTCTTTGCGATACTCGTCATCATAAACTTCGTTGTCATCACGAAAGGCGCGGGGCGCATAGCAGAGGTGGCTGCAAGGTTTACCCTGGACGCCATGCCAGGAAAGCAGATGAGCATAGATGCGGACCTCAACGCCGGCCTGATAGGCGAGGAAGAGGCGCGCAAAAGGAGGGAGGAGATCGCCCTGGAGGCCGACTTTTACGGCTCCATGGACGGTGCAAGCAAGTTCGTCAGGGGTGACGCCGTGGCCGGTGTGCTTATAACCTTCATAAACATAGGAGGCGGGCTGATTATAGGTGTGCTTCAACAGGGCATGGGGCTTAAGGACGCCGCCATGACGTACACCCTGCTTACCGTGGGCGACGGCCTTGTGGCCCAGATACCGGCCCTTGTCATCTCCACCGCAGCCGGTATCGTTGTTTCCAACATAAGTTCAGAGTCGGGGCTCAATATCCGTCTGGGCAAGCAGTTCATGTTCCACCCCAAACCGATCATGATCGCTTCGGGGATCATATTCGCCATGGGGCTTGTACCTGGACTTCCCCAGATTCCGTTCTTTATCCTTTCCGCCATCGCGCTCGGCACGGGTTACATGCTCTTCAGGGAAGAGAAGAAGAAGGCCGAGAGGGCGTTGCTTGAAAAGGAGAAGGAGAAGGCGGAACCTGTGCGCAGGGCCGAGCCCATCGACGAGTTGCCTCTGTTGGATGTCCTTGGGCTCGAGGTCGGCTACAGGCTCATACCGCTTGTGGATGAATCCGAGGGCGGGGAACTGCTCGAAAGGATAAGGGGTATAAGAAGGCAGTTCGCTGAGGAGATGGGGCTTATAGTGCCGTCTATACACATAAAGGACAACCTCCAGCTCAAGCCAACCGAGTATGTCTTCCTGATAAAGGGGCTCGAGGTCGGCAGGGGTGAGCTCATGCAGGGCTACTTCCTGGCGCTGGATCCCGGTAATGCCAAGGGGGAGCTCGACGGTATTCCCACCAGGGATCCGGCCTTCGGTCTGCCCGCCCTGTGGGTGCCGGAGTCCAACAAGGAGAAGGCCCAGGTTCTCGGATACACCGTTGTGACGCACTCCGCCATTGTGGCGACACATATAAGCGAGCTCATAAGGGCCAATTGCGAGGAACTCCTGGGACGGCAGGAGGTCCAGACGCTGCTTGACAAGGTGGCGAAGTCTCATCCAAAGGTGGTTGAAGAGCTTGTTCCGAACACCTTGACCGTCGGCATGGTGCAGAAGGTGCTGCAGAACCTCCTGAGGGAGAGGGTGTCCATAAGGGATCTTCAGACCATACTGGAGACACTTGCTGATTACGGCATGGTGACCAAGGATCCGGATCTCCTTACCGAGTACGTGAGGGTGCGGCTCGCAAGGAGAATATCCAACGCCCACGTTGGCGCCGATTCGACCATCCCCGCCATCTCCCTCAGCCACGACATAGAGGAGAAGATCACCTCCTCGGTCAAGGAAACCGCCCAGGGGGCCTACCTCGCCATAGAGCCTACCTTTGCCCACCGCGTGCTTACAAAGATAGGTGACGCGCTTGAGGAGGCGGTTGCAACCGGGACACAGCCGGTGATCCTGGTCTCACAGGAGGTGAGGCGCTTTGTTCGCAAGCTGGTGGAGAAGTCGTTTCCATCGATATCCGTTCTGTCTCATAACGAGATCGCCGACAACGTCAGGGTGAAGACCCTCAAGGTCGTGAGGTTGTAGCATGCATATAAAGAGATTCAGTGGGAAGGATGCAAACGAGGCAATGCGTGCCGTAAAGGAGGAACTCGGGGACGAGGCGCTGATACTCGAGACAAGGAAGGCCCCGGACGGTGATTCCGTGGAGGTGGTCGCCGCGGTGGACCGAGAACTGAGGGAATCACGCGTGGAGCGGGATGACTCTGCGGTCCTGAAGGAGCTGCGGAAACTGCGGGAACTAATGGGTTTGATGGTTACGCACAACCATACACCTGCGGGCAGAAGCTTTCAGAGGATAGAGGAGGAGCTGTCCAAGGCAGGTGTCGACAGGGCATTCGTCAGGGATGTCCTCTTGTCGGTCCTTTCAAGGGCAGGAACAGACAACCGGACCCCGGATGTGGACTCGCTGTTGAGCGATGTTAAAAAAACTTTGCTCAACAGTGTAAAGTTAAAGAATCCATTTGCCGATAATGGAAAAAGGACCGTAATGACCTTTGTCGGTCCTACGGGAGTAGGCAAGACGACCACGATCGCAAAACTCGCATCCATCCTCGCACTTAAGAAAAAAAGACGCACAGCACTGCTGACGATGGACACGTATCGCATAGCAGCCGCTGAACAGCTCAAGCTTTACGGGAACATAATCGGTGTCCCGGTGGATGTGGCTGAAACTCCCTACGAACTTTCGGGACTCGTAGACAAGCACAGGGACAAGGAGCTGATATTGATAGACACGGCCGGCAGGGGAAGAGGTGACGGGGCCCAGATCAGGCAGCTGAAGGAACTTGCCGCCTTGATTCCGTCTGTAAAGTTCAACCTTGTTTTGAGCGTCAATACGAGGGACGAATGTCTCTATGACACAATAAAGAGGTTTGATTCAATGCCCGTGGATTGCTTGACACTTACGAAGCTGGATGAGGCAGGAGGGGTCGGTCCCATACTCAATACGGCATTGTATTCAAAGAAGCCGATCGCCTACCTGACAACCGGGCAACGCGTTCCGGAGGACATAGAGACGGCAACACTCGACAGATTGCAGAGGCTTTTTCTGGCAAACTGACACACTTTTGTAACGGTGGAGGAGAGATGGATCAGGCATTCACACTTAGGAAGATCGCCGCACGAGGGGAGGAGGACGAGGGAACTGCACCGGATGGTACTTGCCACAATGTAAGGGTCATAGCCGTCACGAGCGGAAAAGGTGGTGTGGGGAAGACCAATACCGTGGCCAACATCTCCGTCGCCCTTGCACAGATGGGTAAGAGGGTGCTTCTTCTGGATGCCGATCTCGGCCTCGGCAATCTGGATATACTCCTCGGGCTTGCACCGAAGTACAACATAGGGCACTTCCTGAGAGGCGAGAAGACACTGGACGAGGTGATAGTCAACGGGCCGGCCGGCGTCATGATACTGCCGGCATCATCGGGGCTTACGGAGCTAACGGACCTCGCTGCGGAGCAACGCCTTGCCCTGGACGCCCACCTCGAAGAGCTTGCCGAAAGGATCGATATCATGATAATAGACACGGCCGCAGGCATATCCGACAACGTGCTCTTCTTCAACATGGCGGCACAGGAGATAGTCGTGGTCGCCTCTCCTGAGCCCACTTCGATAACAGACGCATATGCCATGATGAAGGTGATGCACAAGAAGTACGGGGAAAGGGCATTCAAGCTGCTCGTGAATTCGGTCAAGAGCCGCCAGGAAGGCATGGAGGTTTATCGTAAGCTGAGCCTCGTGGCTGCTAAGTTCCTGAACGTCTCGGTCGATTACCTGGGCTGCGTTCTGTACGATGAGAACGTTCAGAACTCCGTCATACAGCAGCGGGCCGTGCTCGAGGCGTTTCCTTCCACCATGGCCAGTGTCTGCTACCGTGAGATCGCAAAGGGTTTGAGCGAGCTTTCGGTATGCAACGAACTTAAAGGCGGGATCCAGTTCTTCTGGAGAAAGATGGTAGGAAGCGGGTTTTAGGCAGGGCAGGATGATATGAACAGAGGGGTTGCCATGTACGGCTCACAACCAAACAAATACTTCAACAACAGCGCCCAGAGGGATAAGCTGATTACGGAGAACGCCACCCTTGTCAAGATCATAGCGCACCAGCTTGCAATTCATCTGCCACCACACATAGAGATAAACGACCTCGTAAGCTCAGGAACCATTGGGCTGATCGAGGCCGTCGACAAGTTCGATCCTTCCAGGGGGGTCAAGTTCAAGACTTACGCGACCATAAGGATACGCGGCGCGATAATGGACGAGCTCAGAAACATGGACTGGATGAGCCGTTCGATGAGGGAGAAGTCCAATCAGCTCGCCAAGGCCTATGACGCCGTGGAAAAACGCATGGGAAGGCCTGCCGAGAGCGAAGAGGTCGCGGAGTTCCTTGGAATAAGCGAAGAGCACCTATTCAAACTCCTCAGAGAGGTGAGCTCGTTCAGCGTGCTCAATATCGAAGACCTGGGGCTCAAGGAAGGCGAGGGGCTGAATATACTTGACTGCATAAAGGACCCGAACGGCAAGGATCCGGTCACGATCCACAGGCTGAACGAACTCAAGGAAATAATAAAAGAGGCCGTTGACACGTTGCCGGAAAAGGAGAAGCTCGTCATATCTCTTTACTATTATGACGAGCTTACCATGAAGGAAATAGGCAAGGTGCTCGATATCACCGAGTCACGTGTCTGCCAGCTTCACAGCCAGAGCATGCACAGGCTGAAGGGACGGCTGCGAAAGTATCTGGAAAAGTGAGTGTGCGTCAAGGAGCATCCCCTGCCGTAAGGTATCGTTAACCGCTTCCTACTACTATCCGTTTCCCCTGCGATCGAGGCATCCGTCCATGCGTGCAAAGGACCTTGGATGTCACCGACCCTCGTACCACCTTCTTACACCTTCCCCAGTAAGCGACTGAAGTTTAAGATGCACGGCAAGCGCATACAATAATACCGCTTTACGGTGTCTAAGATTTTTATGACACACCTGATCCACACGCAGCGTACAACCATCGATGCACGACCATGCGCCTTCCGCTGTCTTGCCGGGTGTAGGGCTGTATTTTAAGAACCCGATCCTTCAGCAGCCCTGGGAAAAGGATTAAAGAAATCGGCGGCGTATCCGATAAAAATAGAGAGTAATCATGCCTGAAACTATCAACATAAGCGACTGTCTGAGAAGCGAAGATCCCTCCGAAAGAAGGGATGGTTGCGCGGTCATCGCCGAGGAAAGAAGGGTGGAGTATATTCCGGAACTCGTAACCCTGCTTTCTGATGACGACGTCGGCGTCAAGGAGGCCGCGCTGAACGCGCTGGTATCCATAGGCGGAGAGGATGTCGCCGAGGCGGTGGTGCCTCTTTTGACCTCGAGCGAGGCGTCCATGAGAAATATTGCGGTAGAGGTGCTGGAGGCGTTGGGTGAGGATGCCTTTGACGTGGTGGTGTCGCTTCTGCGCGACGCTGACGACGATATCGTGAAACACGCCCTTGACATCATAAGCTCATGGAGCGATCCGAGGGTGGTGGAGCATCTTATCCCGCTTGTTTCGCACATCAACCCCAATATCAGGGCGGCCGTTGCGGTTTGTCTGGGCAATGTGCAGGGCAGGGAGAGCTGTGAGGTGTTGCTTTCGTTGCTTGACGATGGGGAGGAGTGGGTTAGGTTCTCGGTGGTAGAGGCGCTCGGGCAACTCGATGATGCACCGCTCGAGCCGCTTTTGAAGGCCCTCGACAACGACAGCATGATCGTGAAGATAGGCGCAATAGATGCGGTCGGAAAGGTCTCTACGCCGGCCAGTTGCGCGGCCATCCTCTCCAAGTTCAAGGAGCTGTTGGCCCAGGGCCATTGCCTGCCGGTTCCGGCTGTTGTGGACATGTTCGAGAAGGCTTCAATGCCTGGCGGGGACTTTGATCTTGACCGGGACTCGAAGGATGTCTTCTTCCATTTCTTTTTGGAAGCACTTGAGGATGGACAAAGGGAGGTCGAAAAGGAGGCGTTAAGGGGGCTTGCGTTGCTGAAGGACCGTCGCGGTATAGAGAGGGTTTTGAAGTACATAGACGGATTGGCGGAGATCGATGAGGAGACAGAGTCCCTCGTAGTCGATGCCGTTGTGTCTATGGCAGGCGACGGCGTGGTGCCGGATGCAGTGCTTGACGGATTGAGGAGCAACGGCACCGGACCTCTCAGGGTCTGCATAAGGGTGGCTGGCAGGTTGAGGGCCAAAGAGGCGATACCTGCCCTTTCCGACCTGCTCGACCTGGTGGGAAAGGATGAGCTCCTGGAGATCGTTGAAGCACTCGAACAGATAAACTCCGATGAATCTGTCGAGATCCTCTGGTCTCTCGTGAGATGGGATGAAGGGCACGTGAGGAGGGCCGCGGTAAAGGCCATAGCCGAACTCGTCGGTACGGAGGCCGTGCCAGCCCTCTTTGACGTGTTGAGGGCCGAACCGTACGAGGACGTCATGGAGGATATAACAGACGTCCTCGCCGGCATGCCGTCCGAGGAGGTGGTGAAGGGGTTTGTAGAGCTCTTTTCCAGCCCGAGCGAGGCGTTGAGGTCGATGGCCGCCCGTGGCCTTGGTGCCGTAGGTGCCGCCTGTGCCCTCGAACATCTCAGGGCCGCCCTTGGAGACGAGAGCCCGAGGGTGCGGAAGGCCATCTACAGGGCCATGGTACGCTTGAACCTGCCAGAGGCCTTTGAGTGTGCCATCGACGGGCTGAAAGACGGAGACGAAGGGGTAAGGCAGGCTGTCTTGAAGGCGATCGCCGAGTCAGACGGGGCATGGCCGGTCGATAAGCTTGCGAAGGCGTTGAAGGGGGCGTTGAATGACGAGAACATGTGGGTAAGGTACATGGCCGTTCAACTGCTCGGCGAGGTGAGGGTTGACGGCTTCGAGGATCTGATTATAGGGTTGCTCTCCAGCGACGAACCTCCCGTAAGGGCGGCTGCCGCAAGGGCTCTTGAAAACATGGGTACGCAGAAAGGACTGCCGGCGCTTGAAGAGCTCTTTGATCATCCGGATCCGAATGTGAGTGAAGCGGCCAGAGAGGCGGCGGAGTCGATAAGATGGTTACATTCAGGGTAGATAACAAGCCTGCCCTTTCGGTGGAGACCTTTCGTAAGCTCAGGGACATAGTGGCCGAGAGGTGCGGGATATATTTTGCGGACAACAAGAGGTATCTTCTTGAGAAGAGGCTTTTGAGGAGGCTGGAACAGAGAAACCTCAAGTCCTTCGAGGACTATCTATATTTTCTCACTTACGACAGCGCCAGGGAGCTTGAATACAAAAACCTCTTCAATGTGGTGGTGACAAACGAGACGAGTTTTTTTCGTGACCCTGTGCAACTCGATGTCTTCAGAAAAGGGGTGCTGCCGAAGGTGATCGAAGAAAAGTCCCGTATGAATGACAAGACCTTGAGGTTGTGGAGCGCGGCCTGCTCCACAGGCGAGGAACCATTGACGCTCGCAATGATATTACTGGAAGAGGGGTTACTGAACAAGGGTTGGACGATAGACATAATAGGCAGCGACATAAGCAACACGGTTCTGGATGCCGCCATGAAGGGCAGGTATGAAAACTACTCCGTACGTAACACGCCGGAGAGGATCCTGAACAAGTACTTCGTCAAGAACGGCCACTCCTACATCGTGAAGGGTACCGTCAACTCGCTCGTGAAGTTCAAGAGGATCAACCTCATTGATTCAAGCGAGACAAGGATGGTCAGGAGAAGGGACATAGTCTTTTGCAGAAATGTTCTTATCTACTTCAACGATGACACCAAAAAAAGGGTCATAAATCATATCTATGACAGCCTGGTCAAAGGAGGGTATCTTTTTGTCGGATTCTCCGAGTCGCTTCATAACATTACACGGCTGTTCAGGCCTGTGAGTATAAAAAATTCCGTGGTCTATCAGAAGGTATAGGGTTAAGCCATGAAGAAACATATACTGATAGTCGATGACTGCAACACCACGAGAAAGCTCCTGAGCTACATGGTACGGGAGAGGGGCTATTCCACAGTAGGCGCATGCAACGGCATAGAGGCGCTCGAAAAACTGGCCACTCATGACATCGGACTCGTGGTCACGGACCTCAACATGCCTCAGATGGACGGGCTGGAACTTTCGAGAAACATACGCTACAACGAGACCTACAAGGATCTTCCGGTAATAATGATTACCACCGAGTCGGGAGAGGAGGACATGAGGGTTGCCAGAGAGTCGGGAGTGACAAGCTATCTGGTGAAGCCCGTTTCTCCTCAGAGGCTCGTGAGCGAGATAGCCAAGTTTTTAGAGCCGCCATCCGATTAGCCGGTGGATTAGATATCACCCTACATCAAGTCAACGGAGGAGATGAGTGATGGATAACGATATGAAGATCCTGGTGGTCGATGACTTCCCGACCATGAGAAGGATCATAAGAAACCTTTTGAAGGAGCTCGATTATACCAATGTGGAAGAGGCCGAGGATGGAGCAATGGCCCTTGAGAAGCTCAGGGGCGGGGGCTTCAACTTCGTCATAACCGACTGGAACATGCCGCGCATGTCAGGCATAGATCTTCTGAGGGCGATCAGGGCCGACGAGGAGTTGAAGAGTATACCGGTGCTCATGGTCACGGCCGAGGCAAAGAAGGAGAATGTGATAGAGGCCGTTCAGGCCGGGGTGAGCAATTATATCGTGAAACCCTTTACTGCAGCGAGTCTCAAGGAAAAGATAGACCTCATTTTCAAGCAGTAGGACGGTAACGGGGTGGTGCGGTGCTTGAGGCCGCACCCCATTGGGTAGAGCGTGGATGTCCTTATGCTCGACAAAAATGAAAAAGGAGATTTCCGATGAGCGAAGAAAAGTGGGATGCGGTCTTGAATGACATCAAGGGCGAGCTCTCGGAGCTTGCCAACTTCGTTGAAAAAACGAAGAAGGGTCTGGACGGTATCGAGTCCACGGTGAAGGCCGGTAATGAAAAGCTTCCAGAGGCTACCGACCATATAAGGTGCGTTACCGGCGACCTCGAGAAGGCGGCCAACACGATAATGTCCATCCTAGAGAGGGTTATGAGGGAACAGGAGAGATCGCTGCACCTTCTGGGCATACTGAAGAGCTGGGCCGAGGACCTCGAGGAGAAGAACGCCAGCGAAGGGCTCGGCATTATTCAGGTGCTCGAGGGTGTTATCGTCAGGATGAAGGCCGACATGATGGATATCCTGACGAACCTCTCCTTTCACGACCTTTCCGGCCAGAAGCTCAGAAAGGTGATGAGTGCCTTCTCGGACGTACAGTCGAAGATACTCGAGCTGGCCGTGCACTTCGGTCTCCAGAGCAACAAGGATCCGTCGGACAAGGAAGGACTGCTGGATGAGCTGAAGGACGTCTCGGTTTCAATGGAACTCAAGCAGGACGTTGTCGACAAGATACTGAAGGAGATGCAGTGATAGTCGGATAAGCTCCGGACATACAAAACTTCGTAAAACGTTAAGGAGCGTTTGGGATGGCAATGGATATGGAAGGAATGGACGATATAATACAGGACTTCATCGTGGAGTCTTCGGAGTCGCTCGACTCGCTGGAGCAGAAGTTCCTGGAGCTTGAGAAGTCGCCAGGTGACGTGGATCTTTTGAACGAGGTTTTCAGAAGCATCCATACGATAAAGGGGGCGGCGGGATTCCTCGGTTTCGAGCAGACGGTCGAGGTCTCCCATGTCACCGAGGATGTGTTGAACCGCCTTAGAAAAGGCGAGATGAAGCTTACGCCCCAGATCATGGACGCGATCCTCCAGGCGGTGGACCTCATAAAGGTCCTTCTCAAGATAATAGAGGAAAAAAAGTGCGAGGAGAAGGTCGATACCGCCCCTGTTGTGAACCTCCTGTCGTTCATCCTGAAAGGGGGAGAGATACCAGCGGACAGCGTGGATGTGCAGGAGGGTGCTGAAGGAACTGATGAAGTAAAGGCAGAGGAAGGCGCGGAGGAGAAGGGCGTTGATGACAAGGAAGGTGAGAATAAAGACGAGGATATTGCTCAGCCCCGGGAGCAGTCACCTTCCGGAACACCTGCAGCGCAGGATGCGAAGGAGGAGAAGAAGTCCGCTACGGCGCGTGGAAGGGATAAGGAGTACAGCATAAGGGTCGATATATCGAGGCTCGACAATGTTATGAACCTCGTCGGCGAGTTGGTGCTTGCAAGGAACAGACTTATGAGACTTGGCACGAAGCTAAACGAGTGGGATCATGAAAACGAGATGGTAGTTCAGATGGACGAGGCCATCTCCCAGTTGAACCTCGTCAGCACCGACCTGCAGCTTGCGGTAATGAAGATGAGGATGCAGCCCGTAAGCAAGGTCTTCAACCGATTTCCCAGGATGGTCAGGGATCTTGCGAGGCTAAAGAAGAAGGAGGTAGAGCTTGTCATAAAAGGGGAAGAGACCGAGGTCGACAAGAGCGTCATAGAGGAGATAGGTGACCCCCTTGTGCACATAATAAGGAACTCCATTGATCACGGCCTCGAACCGCCGGACGAAAGGGTCAAGCAGGGCAAGCCCAGGCATGGGACCATAACCCTTACGGCCTACCAGGAGGGGCGCAATATCTTCATCACCGCGGAGGATGACGGAAAGGGCATCGATGTTGAGCGCGTGAAGGAGAGCGCCGTCAACAAGGGGCTCATATCGAAGGAGGAAGCGGACAAGCTTACGGACAAGGAGGCCTGCGACCTTATATTCATGCCAGGCTTTTCAACCGCACGGGAGGTCAGCGACATATCGGGCAGGGGAGTTGGCATGGATGTCGTAAAGACCAACATCGCCAAGATAAACGGCTCCGTCATAGTTGATACGAGCCCCGGCCGTGGCACTTGTATAACCTTCAGGCTGCCGCTTACCCTGGCGATCATCAACGCGCTTACCGTGGAGGCTGGAGGTGAACTCTACGCCATACCGCTCACCACGGTCATGGAGAATATAAGGGTCAACAAGAACGAGATAAAGACCATGAACGAAAGGAAGATCATCAACATACGCGACAACGTCCTTCCGGTGGTAAGCCTGGATGATCTTGTTGGGCGCGCATCCGTGCGCAGCGAGTCCGAGTGGATGTATCTGGTGATAGTGGAGTTAGGCGACCGGCGACTGGGTCTCTTGGTGGACAGATTGCATGGACAGGAAGAGATAGTGATGAAGTCCATGGGAGAGTACCTTAAGGGCACCGCCGGTATAGCCGGGGCATGCGTAACAGGTGACGGCAAGGTGATACTTATACTCGATATGGGAGGCCTGCTGGATGTGGTCAGGAGCAGATACAGCACGGCGGGTAACCTGGCGCTGAAGTAGGCAAGGAGCGAAGATGCCGTGAATCGGATAAGGGTGCTTATAGTAGATGATTCAGCCTTCATGAGAAGGGTCGTGCGGGAGATGCTGGAATCCGATCCGGCGATAGAGGTGATCGGGACCGCAAAGGACGGGCGCGAGGGGGTAGATATGGTCTTGGAGTACTCCCCCGATGTCGTCACCATGGATATCGAGATGCCGAGGATGAACGGTCTCGAGGCGATAGAGGTCATAATGGAGAGGTCCCCCAGACCGATCCTGGTTTTGAGCTCCATAACGACAGAAGGCGCCAAGGTTACATTGGATGCGCTGGACAAAGGGGCTGCGGACTACGTTACAAAGACCATATCCCGCTCGGTAATCGATATAATAAAGGTCAAGACCGAGCTGGTGGAGAAGGTCAAGGCCGTGGCCAGAAGAGGAAGGATGCTGGTCAGACCGAGGAGCGTTAAACATTCACCCGTGCATATTCCACGTCCTACCTCCGGCTCACGCAAGGCGGACATCGTAGTGATAGGGGCCTCCACAGGCGGCCCCAAGGCCCTGCAGGAGATACTGCCGCGGATACCAGGGGGGATGACAACCACCTTCGTCGTCGCGGTCCATATGCCGATGGCGTTTACAAAGGCCTTTGCAGAAAGGATGGATGCATTGTGCGCCCTCAAGGTCAAGGAGGCAGAGGGGGGAGAGGCGCTTAAAAGCGGCCATATCTTTATAACACCTGGCGGGATGCAGACGAGGATCAGGAGAAGGTCCGCCGGGGTCTTTGGTGTTGAAATAAGCGACGAACCGAAGGATGTCCTATACAAGCCCTGCATAGACATAACCATGACAAGCGCTGCCGAGGCGTTCCTTTCTCGTACGGTCGGCGTCATCCTCACCGGGATGGGGTGTGACGGAATGAACGGTATGAGGGTCATCAAGCAGAAAGGCGGGACGACCATCGCGCAGAGTGAAGATACGTGCACTGTATACGGCATGCCGAAGGCCGTGGTCGATGCGGCCCTTGCCGACAAGGTGGTCTCACTCGATGAGATGGCCGAAGAGATCGTGAAAGTGGCCTGCTGATGAACGATCCATGTATTGAGCTCCGGTCCTGCACAGCGTGTCCGTCCCGTTGTTACAGGTACACAACCATCAGTAAGATCTATTGCCGCCGTTTGAGCTCTGCCTGAGCCGAAGCGTGACTTCACAGATACACAGGCTCGGGAAAAGGAAGAATGTCCATCCTTTGAGAATGCCGCGGCCGTAGCCAGCCAACCTACCACAGCATCACATCCAGATATCGTAGGATAGACCGCGAGACCATTCATTAGTATCGTCACAGGACCATCTTGTGACCGTTTCATCCTGCCAAGTACAGAGCCAGCTTCAGATGATCCGTGTCAGATTTGTTGCCATATCCATGTCATGTTCTTGACGCGATTCGGTTTACGATAGAAGGTTATTTACGATTATGAGGTTATATCTCAGGGAAACTCTGAATTATTGCCTGTCTCGTCATTGCGAGCGCAGCGAAGCAATTCCGTTTTCAGTAAAATCAAACACTTAGAGATTGCTTCGCCGCTTAGCTCCTCTGTAACGACGAATTAATCGTGGTCCCCTTAGGCTTTTTCTATGTATCAATAGGATTCATAGTGGCATGATTGTTGCAAATATTTTGGAGTGAGTTACTGTAACAAGGAGGTTTCGCCGGATCATCTTTCTGCTCCACTGCGTATACCTGCGTGGCGGGAGGTCTTTTTAAAGCGTTGCCAACGTCATTCGTCGCGGCTGTACAGGACGGCCATTACGGTCTAAAGGAGATACATGGTGACCTGCTTAGAGGTCTGATCACCGCATTTAGATTCCCCATGGCCTGTATGGCTCTATCGTTGATACATTTTGGAAGATGCCACAACTATGTTTAAACCTAAGTTTTTTCTTCTTAAGTTAAAGTCTTGTTGGCATGGCGCCGATATAGACAACAAGGACATGAATAATCTTGTTTGTCGGTGTCTTCGTATCTTTGCAAGCGGTTCGGATATGGGGCAGGACTTCTCGTACCGTCCATTTCAGGCTATCACCGGCCATGCCGCGTAGGATAGTGTAGGCGTTGCAGAAATAAGCACTTAGTGTAGTCAAATGCCATGCATTTTTCAATGAACTTCCAACATAAGGAGCGGAGAAATGAGTATAAAGTACAAACTCGGCACAGTGATCGCCGGCCTCGTCGTCTTCTTTGTCGCTACTATAGCCGTTACGTTCTGGACCATTGATTCTCAGCAGAGCGACAGCAAGGTAATAAACCTGGCTGGCCGCCAGAGGATGCTCACCCAGAAGATGACCAAGGAGGCGCTCGCACTAAGGCTTGGCAAGGCCGATGCGGACGATGTCATGGCCACGGCGAAGCTCTTTGATACAAGCCTCAAGGCCCTCGTCTCTGGTGATGCGGAGCTTGGCATACCACCCACCGATGATCCGGAAACTCTGGCGCAACTGAAGAAGGTCAGCAACATGTGGGACGGGTTCAAGTCCAACCTCGAGGAGATAGCGGAACACTCCAAGACAAGGCAAAAGATCTACGACTACATTATTGAGAACAATATACCTCTTCTCAGGGAGATGAGCAAGGCCGTGGCGATGATGGAAAAGGCCGGGGTCGATTCGCGTATCATAAACCTGGCCGGCCGCCAGAGGATGCTTACCCAGAAGATGACCAAGGAGGCGTTAGCGGTCGAGATCGGATCGGTGGATGCCGAGGAGGTAGCCTCGACGGTGGCCCTCTTCGACAGGACGCTAACCGGTCTAATTAGAGGGGATCGGTCGCTTGGACTTAAACCTCCCACCGATCCCCTTGTAAGGGGGCAGCTTCAGAGTGTTGCGGACAGGTGGAGGCCATTCAAGGCGAACATGGATGAGCTCATCGAGCTTCTCAGGGAGAACCGAAAACACAAGCACATGGAATACATGCTGGCTACGAACGTACCGCTTCTCAAGGCGATGAATGCGGCCGTGGGCCTCTATGAGAGGGCGTCGCTAGACAAGGTACGGGCTTTGAAGACGACCCAGATAGTGCTGCTTGTACTTACCCTCTGTGTGGCCGTAGCCGGGTGGTTCATGGTCATCCACTTCATCGCAAGACCGGTTGATAAGGTCGTGGAAATGGCAGAAAGCATGGCCGACGGCAACCTCGGCGTACCTGACATGAACATCAGGAGCCGCGACGAGGTCGGCAAGCTCGGCCAGGCGCTGAACAGTATGAAGGCGCGGTTCAACGAGATCCTCGGCAGGATAAGGAGCTCGTCAGACCATGTGGCGTCCGCGGCCACGGAGCTGTCCGCAACGTCGTCGCAGATAGTCCAGAGCAGCGACAGGCAGTCGTTCCAGACCAATCAGGTTGCCACGGCCATGGAGGAGATGAGCGCCACTGTCATAGAGGTGTCCAGAAACTCGCAGAACGCCGCTGAGTCCGCCGCTGAAACGCAGGAGATAGCCGTTCAGGGCGGTGAGGTCGTGCGCAAGGCGGCCGAGGGGATGATGAGTGTTGCAGAGACCGTTAGGACTAGCGCATCCACGGTAGAAGCGCTCGGCAAGAGTTCGGATGAGATTGGGGCCATCGTTGCCGTAATAAACGACATAGCGGACCAGACCAACCTCCTCGCCCTTAACGCCGCGATAGAGGCCGCACGGGCCGGTGAGCAGGGCAGGGGGTTTGCAGTGGTGGCCGACGAGGTGAGAAAGCTCGCCGAGAAGACAACCAAGGCCACCAAGGAAATAGCCGACATGATAAAGACCATACAAACAGAGACGCGTGGAGCCATATCATCGATGCACGAAGGCACCAAGCAGGTGGAAGAGGGGGTGCAGCTTGCAGGCGAGGCCGGTGAGGCGCTCCAGCAGATAGTGAGCAGTGTCGAGAGGGTGACCGACATGGTAAGGCAGATAGCAACCGCCGCGGAAGAACAGAGCGCCACGTCCGAGGAGATAACATCGAATGTGAGTGAGATCTCAGCCGCGGCCGAGGAGAACGCCGAGGGTATAAGGCAGATGTCCGTGGCAACGGAGGACCTCTCGAGGGTAGCCGAGGAGCTCAGGGCCATCGTTGGAACCTTTGTTCTCGACGATGGTTACGTGACGGTCGGCGACAAGGACGACGCCCAACGGGATACTGGGAATGCGCCCGACGGAGCGACCGATACGGATTCTTCAAAGGTCGCCTGAGCATGACGGCTGTTATATGACAACGGCCGCGTATCGCAAAGAGGAGATGTTCTATGGACGACAAGAAGGAGCAGGATGCCGTAGAGGTATTGCAGCTTGTCACATTCAGGCTCGGCAGCGAAGAGTTCTCAATGGATATACTGAAGGTCCAGGAGATCATAAGGCCCATGGAGCTTACGCGCGTACCAAGGGCCCCTGCCTTTGTGGATGGGGTCATAAACTTGAGGGGCAAAGTCATTCCGGTGATGGACCTGAGAAGGCGGTTCTCCATGGAGCCGACCGAGGATACCTCTGAGGCGAGGATAATCGTGGTGGAGCTTGGTGGCAGGACCGTTGGCTTCAAGGTGGACGCAGTCTCCGAGGTGCTGAGGCTTCCTGTGGATATGGTCGAACCGCCGCCGTCGATAGTGAGCGGGGCGGAGATCGATTACATACGAGGGGTCGGCAAGCTGGACGACAGATTGATAATGCTTTTGGACGTGGAAAAGCTTTTGACCGACGGCGAAAAGGAGGCCGTGGGGTCAGTTGCTGGATCATCCATGGCATAGTATCCGGCAGCATGCCTGTTTTCGATAATGCTACCCTTAAGATCCGCGGGGCGTATGTTGCCCCTCGGGAGCTATAGGCCGGCGGGCTCAAGTGTTTTCGAACTTCATCGATAATAAATAGTAAAGGGCCGAGGAACTCATGCCATGCCGGAAACCTTCAACATCGGAAGCCTCGACCTAGGCGACCCGGAGCCGGCCGAAGGTGGTCATCGAAGGTCTGGGAATGAAATCTCTTCTTCCAAGGTAGCATAGCCCTATGCAGAAAGAACAGAGGCGCGGCAACACCGACTTGGATGATCTTATACTCAGGACATGCGACCTTCCTGTCCTGCCGGCAACGGCCCAGAAGCTGCTTGCCATGATGTCCGACCCCGATATCAGCGTCGAGGGCCTAAAGGACGTCATCATGGCCGATCCTGGTATTACCGCCAAGATACTGAAGATAGCGAACTCCGCCTTCTACGGCGGACACAGAAGCATACAGAACCTTTCTCAGGCTATCATGCGACTCGGCTTCAGGGCGGTAGAGAACATAGTCATGGCCGCCTCGATGAAGGGGGTGTACAAGAGGTTCGGCCTTACGGAAAAGCTTCTGTGGGAACAGTCCATAGGAGCAGCCGTAATATCGCATATCATCGCGAGACGTTCAAGTCCGGCCTATGCCGAGGACGCCTTCATAGGCGGACTGCTTCATGATGTCGGAAAGGTCGTCCTCAACAACGAAGATCCCGATTCCTTCCACCTGGTCATGGAGAGGGTTTATAACGAAGGGTGTTCCTTCAGGGAGGTGGAGGACGAGATATTCGGCTTCAACCACATGCAGGTAGGGGCCCTTGTGGTAAGGAAGTGGAGCTTTCCCGAATCCATGGAGATGCTGATAAAGTACTTCGACAACATAGAGAGCCTCTCCACCGACGAATACCTTTACAGCATCGCCAAGTCCGTGGTGACGTCTGACAGGATATGCCAGAAGCTCGGCATCGGATGGAGATGCCAGGTCGAAGGTGTAATGGATGATGACGAGCTCAGGGAACTGCTTGACATGGATGCGGAAGAGGTTACCGGTCTCGTTGACAATGTGAAGTCCGGTGTCGCCTGAACATGCACAACAAGAAAACATAATCTGACAATCCTTGACAGAGAAGGTTTACCGGGTCTGCTGCAGGGAGCTTCAAAGGTGTTTATTTTTACGTACTATTGTCTTATAATACGATTATGGTCGATAAACCTGCAGGCATATCGGGCTCATCAGTAGACACGATTTATCCTCTTCATGGTGTCAGAGCGGTACGCAAGAAGGAGGATAAAGAGGGGGCTACGTCCGAACGCAGGCAAAGGAGGCGTGTAAAGTCTGAAACACCCCACGAAGAGGACATCGCACAGAAACCGGAAGAAAAGAAGGGGAAGATAGATATCCTGGCGTGATGATCATCTTTTACTTCGGGCGGTAGTTGGTGGGCCTGTATGGAAACCTGGAATATCATATTGCTGGGTTCGGATCTCATCCTTATGGGAGCGGTGCTGTACCTCCTGTTAAGGCTAAAGAATACCTACGGAGACACTCCACAGGCCCGGCAATCCGCCTCCCGTTCCAGGGACGATGCCTTACACGGAGAACTTGAGGCCGAACTCCACAAGATGAGATGCATCGTCGAAGACCTTGAAAAAAGACGTGCTGAGATGGAAACCTACAATGCCGAGCTTGAGCGTAAACAGCAACGCCTTTCAGAGGTCATAGCCAAGGTTGATGAGGTCCTTGAAGCACTCTCCAGCCCCGATCCCTTAAAGAACAGGGAAGAGGAGATAGCCAGGGCAAAGGAGCTATTAAGGACGGGAGAGCCGTTGGAGAAGGTGTCGGAGAAGCTCAAGTTGTACAAGGGTGAAGTGGAGCTTCTTTCGTCACTTGAGCGACTGGCATCTGATTGAACCGCATTCTTCCAGCATAAGCTTCATTGCTCTCGACGCGGTACGGCTGGGGCTTGTACGCCGATTTTGCACTTAGAGATCACGCTCTTATCTCTCACATACAATGAAAATGCGTAGCGAATACAAAAGACGCCTTCCCCATATTTAAGTCTCTCCCGCGGCTTGTTGCCGAAGTCTCGGTCTCCGTGCAGACGACCTGCTGCACACCTCCATCCATCCATCGACCACCGAGTATCTTCATCTTTCCACCCATAGTCGTTTTTGGCCTTTTTCGCAGTATGATCCGCATCGGCTGAATCCGTCTCTCTGCCTGTCATCGTTTCGACAGGGAAAATTATGCTTCGTGCGGAAAATTATGCCTCGCGGTCCGGAAAATAAGTGCCCTTCCTGACACGACCGGCCTGATTTTTATGGATATTTTCGTGGTTGCGGTTTGGCACATTTGTTGCATATTAAGTGTTGTGCGTACAGGAGGCAGATATGGACAGAGCGATATACGTAGCGCTTTCGGGCGTCATGATGCAGGAAAGAAGGCTTGATGTCACCACCTATAATATAGCCAACGCCGATACCACCGGGTTCAAAAGAGAGAGTCCTCTTTTCGCGACCATCCTCTCCGATATGGTCAGGACCTATCCGGTGGAGAGCGGCGTGGATATTGACCTGTCTCAGGGTGCCTTCAGAAACAGCGGGAATCCGCTCGATGTAGCCATACAGGGAAAGGGGTTTTTTGTTGTGAAAACCCCGTGGGGTGAGCGTTACACAAGGCAGGGAAGCTTCACGCTCGACCCGGACGGGACCCTCGTGACACAGGATGGGTATCCGGTCTTGGGCGAGCAGGGTGAGATACGCGTCTTAGGTCCGAGTGTGACCATAGATGAAGACGGATACGTCGCCAGTGACAGGGCCTTGTTCGGCAGGCTCAAGGTTGTCTCCTTTGCCGATGGCGCCGACGTAAGAAGGGAAGGAAGCTTTTTCAGAGTGGATGATGCGGATGTGGTAGATGGCGTGCTTGGCGCCGGGGTGCGGGTTCTTCAGGGCTATGTCGAGTCATCTAACGTCAACCCTGTAAGGGAGATGGCCACCATGATCGAGGTCATGAGGAGATACGAGACACAGACCAAGATGATCCAGACTCTGGATGAAATGACCAAAAAGGCCATAAAAGACGTGGCCGGGTTTTAACAACGACTATTTCAGGTAAAGTCGAGGGAGGTTTGCAATGATAAGGGCTTTGTGGACGGCATCAACAGGGATGGAGGCTCAGCAGTTCAGGATAGACGTGATAGCCCACAACCTGGCCAACATAAACACGTCGGGCTTTAAAAAGAGCAGGGTCGATTACCAGGACCTTCTCTACCAGGAGATAAAGTCTCCGGGCGCGTCTTCGTCGCCATCCACCATGCTTCCCACCGGGCTCCAGGTGGGGCAGGGGGTCAGGGTCGTTGCCACAAACAGGCTCTTCAGCCAGGGTAACTTCCAGCAGACACAGAACCCGCTTGATCTGGCCATAGAAGGCGACGGCTTTTTTCAGGTCACCCTGCCGGATGGAGAGATAGCCTATACGAGAAACGGTGAGTTGAAGGTGGACAGCGAGGGAAACCTCGTGACCTCGGATGGGTATACCATAGAGCCCCAGATCACCATACCCATCGACGCGCTCACCATAACCATAAGCTCAGACGGCATCGTGTCCGTGACCCAGCCGGGCGTGTCGACACCCACGGAGGTCGGCAATATAGAGCTCGGCAGGTTCGTGAACCCCGCAGGTCTCAAGGCCATAGGAAAGAACCTTTACCTTGCCACGCAGGCCTCTGGAGACGCGGTGAGCGTGGTTCCAGGCACCGAAGGTGCCGGCACCATAGCGCAGGGTTACCTCGAGATGTCCAACGTAAACGTAGTCGAGGAGATGGTCAACATGATCGTCTCCCAGAGGGCGTACGAGCTCAACTCCAAGGCCATACAGACAACGGATGATATGCTCAGGAACATAAACTCGCTCAAGAGATAAGGGGGAGAATGTGGCAAGGCTTGCAGGAACCATATCCATCGTCATGATCGCACTGGTCGTCCTTTGCGTCAACGCGGCGGCAGGGGATGGGCGGATCGTTGCCGAGATCAGGGACTACATCACAGACAGCCTCCGCCAATACGACGCCTTTGTCGAGGTAGAGGATGTGTCCATCAAGAGCGAGGTAAACCCAGCACTTGACTTCGACGGTGTCCGCATCGAGGCGCCTTACGGCGTGAGACCTGCCAGGAGGGTCCCTGTCACTGTCGTTCTCGTCAGGGACGGCGTGGCGGTAAAAAGGTTGTGGGCTACCGTCAGGGTAAGGGTCTTCAAGGATGTGGTGGTGGCAGCCAGGACCCTCAAGATACATGAGAAGGTTGGCCCAGGGGATGTAAGGGTCGAGAGGGTCGAGCTGAAGGATCTCTCAACCGGTGTGGTAAGCTCCCTAGACGAGGTCATCGGCATGATGGTGAGAAGGCCCGTGCGCGCCGGAAGCTATATCAAGAGAAACTATCTGGAGCCGGAAACGCTCGTAAGGCGCGGGGAGGCGGTGACAGTTGTCGCCGAGAGCAGGACCATGAGGATAAGGACCGTGGCCACGGCCTTGGAGGACGGGTACCCAGGCAGCTTCATAGAGGCCAGGACCGCAGGCGGCAAATCCCTCTTCGGCCTTGTCACCGAGAACGGAGATCTTTTGGTAAGGTTTTGAACCGGAGATGCTGAGATGAAAAGGCTGTTACTTTTTTGCATACTGGTACTAGCGGGTGTTGTGGCGGGCTGCGCTACCCCTGAGCCGAGGAAGATAGACACTACGAGCATACCGGTTCAGAGGAGTCTTGGACCGGCCACCCCGGGTTCGATATGGCCGGGCGAGACATCCATTAACAACCTCTTCCAGGACTTCAGGGCGAGAAACGTGGGCGATGTGCTCACCGTGGTGATCTCGGAGAAGACCAGCGCCACCAAAGAGGCTACAACATCGACATCGAGGGACTCCTCGATGGAGTTGGCCATAAGCAAGCTCCTAGGGGTCCCGCTTAATATGAAGATGACCAACTTCCTTGGTACTGGCAAGGCCTTCAGTCCGGAGGTGGAGAGCGATTATGCCGCCGACTTCGACGGCTCGGGCAAGACGAAGAGGAGCGGCAGCTTCAACGCCACTATAACCGTAAGGGTGGTCGAGGTCCTTCCCAACGGCAACCTCGTCGTGGAGGGAAAGAAGGAGTCACTTCTGAACAACGAACTCCAGTATATTGTGCTGAGCGGGATCGTGAGGCCCGCGGATATAAGCACCGACAACACCATACTCTCAACCTATGTCTCGGATGCAAGGCTCGAGTACTCAGGTAAGGGCATTCTGTCGGATGAACAGAAGCCGGGATGGCTCAGGAGGGCTTTGGACAATGTGTGGCCGTTCTAAAAAGATTCTCGTCATCGTCTCTGTCGCCTTTCTTCTCTTACTTTCAGGGCTTGCGGAGGGAGCGAGGATAAAGGATATAGCCTTTGTGGAAGGCGTAAGATCGAACCACCTGGTGGGCTACGGGATCGTGGTGGGGCTCAACGGGACAGGCGACAAGACGGGTGCCGTGTACACGAACCAGAGCATTGCCAACATGCTAAACAAGATGGGCATGAAGCTGGACCCGAAAAAGCTCAGGATCAAGAACACAGCCGCCGTGGTGGTGACCGCAGAGCTTCCGCCGTTTGCCAAGTCGGGTACGAAGATCGATGTGCTTGTATCGTCCCTGGGTGATGCAAAGAGCCTTCAGGGCGGTACACTTGTGGCGACGCCCCTGAGGGGGGCCGACGGGAGGATCTACGCAGTTGCCCAGGGAGCTGTTTCATTGGGAGGCTTTTCCGCAGGGGGAGGCGGTGGGACAAGTGTGACCAAGAACCACCAGACAACCGCCAGGATAAGCGGCGGAGCCACGGTAGAAAAAGAGCTGACCTTTAGGCTCAACGGGCTTCGCGAGGTTGTTTTCACGCTCAGGGATCCGGACTTTACCACGGCCATGAGGATGGCAACGGCCATCAATGAGAAGCTCGGCCAGAATGTCGCAACGGCAGTGGACGGCGGCAGGATAAGGGTTGAAATGCCGTCTGGATTTCGCGGTGACATGGTGGACTTTATAGCAAGCATAGAGGGGCTTGATGTGAAGGCCGACAGCGTATCAAAGGTCGTGGTGAATGAGCGGACCGGTACGGTCGTGATGGGCAAAAACGTCACGATATCGGCCGTTGCGGTCTCCCACGGCGACATAACCATAGAGATCAAGACGCAGTACCTGATATCCCAGCCCGGAGCCTTCTCCGAGGGCGAGACCGTGGTGCAGCCCGTCGAAGAGGTCGATGTGACCGAAAAGAAGGCGAGGCTCGTGTATCTGCCGGAGAGTGTTACGCTAGGTGATGTGGTTAAGGCGCTGAACCTCGTGGGTGTCACACCGAGGGACCTTGTTGCCATACTGCAGGCCATAAAGGCGGCCGGTGCACTTCAGGCTGAACTGGAGATAATATAAGGGGAAACGCGATATGGAGAGTCTTTTTATGATCGAAGGCGTGACGAACAGCGGTTTTCAGGCGGACCTTGTCAGGGAAGATGCCAGTAGGAAAGGCTCGCCAAAGGAACTTAAAAAGGCTGTGGCCGAGTTCGAGTCGCTCTTTATCTACCAGATGCTCAAGATAATGAGGGAGACCGTTATGAAAAGCGACCTCTTTCCGTCAAGCAGGCAGAAGGATATCTATACATCCATGGTAGATATGGAGCTTTCAAGGGCGCTTGCCAGCGGCGAGGGGCTTGGGCTTGGAAGGATTCTCTTGGAGCAGCTTTCCCGGTTTGAAGGAATTGATGTAAATAGACCAGGGGCCGGGGGACCCCTTTGGGTCTCATTGCCCAGGGCGGTCGGTGAGTACCGGAAAGGACTTGAGACGAATCCTTACGCGGCTTCAGGGAAGGTTGAAGGTTCCGCCTCCCCCAACCTGCATGATGGCAAAGACGCCGGAGGCGTGGAGCGATGAGCTTATAGGTTCAATAACCCTTGATTTGAGTCGAGGAGGCCCCGGTTTTGTTAAAATTCTATTGACAAATCAACAGGTTCCGAATTAAAGTTTTTTTCAGGGAGTGCCGATAACTATGGCGTGACCTATATACCTTAAGGAGGGACCTGTGATGAAAATTAACGGTCAAAAACCGGGCATAAGTAGTAACACGCAGATCGGCCAGGCTGCAGGCAAGGGTGGAGGCAAAGCGAAGGGAGCTAAAAGAGCGGGCAGCCAGGCGGACAGCGTCGATCTCTCACAGAAGGCCAAGATACTCAAGAGGGTCAATACACTGATCGATGCCTCTCCGGAGATCAGGGAAGAGATGGTTGTAAGGCTAAAGACCGATATCAAGAGCGGCAACTACAGGGTGAATGTGGAGAAGGTGGCGGAAAGGATGCTGGAGAGGGCCATAAGGGATTCACTTTACAGGGAGCGTTGAGCACCAATAAAACGTACTGGAAGTTGTTACAGTGGATACGAAGATTCTCGCACAAAATCTCAGAAGGGAAATATCACTTTACAAGGAGCTTGTAGCCGTTCTGCAGGGTGAGACCAGGGCGGTCGTCGAGAGGGACTACAGGGGACTCTACGACGTAGTGGTCCACAAGGAGAGTATCCTCGGCAGCCTGGAGCAGGCGGGCAGGGCAAGGAACGAGCTGACCGACAGGCTATGCAAGGAGCTGGGCCTGTCACGCGGCGAAACGCCCCTTGCATCCATTATTGAGGAGATCCCTTGTTCCGTTGATCAGAGGGATGAACTGAGGGGGCTTTGTGATACGCTCAAGGCGCTCAGGGACAGTGCCTTTGAGATCAACAAGGTCAACTGTCAGGCGGTGAGGACCTCGCTTGAGAATATCAACAAGACGCTCGGTCTTCTCGGTAATCTTTTGATAAAGGATACTTACGAACCGACGGGCAGGGTGGGAAGCCTCGAGCTCAAGGGTTCGCGCCTGTCGGAGGGGGTGTAGCGGAAAGTGGCCGATATAACCACAGCTTTATCCATAGCAAAGAGTGCGTTACTGTCGACGCAGAAGGCAGTAAGTGTTGTATCTCACAATATTGCCAACGCCAACAACGAAGGGTATACACGCCAGAGGGCCGTCTTCGAACCAATGGAGGCTACGGAGTACGGCGGGCTGCTCTATGGGCGCGGTGTAAAGATAGCCGATGTCGAAAGGATCTATGACCGTTACCTCGATGTTGCGCTCAGGGACGCCAAGTCCGGGTACGAATACTTTAACTCTAAGAGCTCGGTACTGCAGAATATCGAGGGGATACTGAACGATCTCGATGAAACCACCGGCCTTTCGGCTGCGCTCGACGGCCTGTTTAACAGTTTTCAGGACCTTTCCAGCGACCCATCATCCTCTTCCGAGCGGGTGTCGCTTCTTTCCAGCGCAGCGGTGCTCGTCGATGCCTTCAACAACGTGGACAGCCGGATCAGACACAACCTGAGCAGCATAGAGGAGGAGCTCGAGGGTCTGGTGGACCGCGTAAACCAGCTCGCCCAGAGTATTGCGGACATAAACAACGAGATAAGTTTTATAGAGGCCAAGAACCTGAACCCCAATGATCTCCTGGATGAAAGGGACAAGTTTTTGAGCGAGCTTGCAGAGATAGTCGATATATCCACGTATCAGGACGAGAGGGGCGAGGTGAGTGTGCTTATAGGCAGCGGTGTCAAGCTTGTCGCGGGCACGGATGTGACGGAGATAAGCCTTGTAGCACCTGATCTGACCTCGGGCACCTACAAGATACTCAGCGGTGACGTCGACCTTACCGACAGGCTAACGGGCGGCAAGATAAAGGGGCTTGTAGAGGGCAGGGACCAGATCGTCGATACGCTGGATGACCTCAATCTGCTTGCGGCCTCGCTGATAAAGGAGGTAAACATCCAGCACCGCGCTGGGTACGGACTTGATTCGTCCACCGGGAATGACTTTTTTTCGGGTCTCCAGGTCACCGGTAGCGCTGACGATGCGAATACCGGTGGAGCACAGGTGAGCTCAACCGCAATAACAGACCTGAGCGCCCTCACGCTTAATGACTATGAGGTGAGGTTCAGCAGCTCCACCACCTACACCGTGGTCAACGTCGACACTGGACAGGTGGTCATAGCTGGTGGAACGTACACATCCGGGAGCGCCATCACCTTCGATGGAATGAGCGTCACGATAAGCGACGTGACGTCATCCCCGGCCACCGGTGACGTGTTTTCCGTCAGTGCCACGAAGGATACCGCAAGGAACATAGACGTTGCAGTAACCGATACGGATAAAGTCGCGGCGGCCACGGACTCCGCCGCACTGCCTGGCGACAACAGGAACGCGCTTGCACTTGCCGCCCTAAAGGATTCCAAGATAATAAACAACGGAACATTCAATGACTTCTACAATGGAATACTTACCGAGGTGGGTGTCGCCTCGAACACGGCATCTCTGAACACGGAATCGCAGCAAACCTATCTCCAGCAGCTCGAGGTCAACCGCGAATCAACCTCCGGTGTTTCGCTTGAGGAGGAGGCCGTGGAGCTTATAAAGCTGCAGAGGTCCTTCGAGGCTGCTGCCAGGGTGCTCACGGTGGCCGATGAAATGTTCCGGACGCTGCTGGACATAAAGTAGTATGCTGGGGGAATCCAATGAGGATAACGGAAAGCATAATATTCAACACGTACCTGAACGACATAAGGAAGCATCAGGAGACCCTCTTCGATCTCCACAAGCAGCTTGCCACAGGCAAGTCTGTAAACACCCTTTCAGACGACCCCGTAAATGTCGGTAGAATTCTGGGTACGCGGACCATACTTTCATCCTACGAACAGTACATAAGGAATATCAATTCAGGCCTTGCATACCTCTCTGTCGCAGAGTCCGCTCTTGAGAGGGTCAAGGATGTGCTCATAAGGGCCAAGGAGGTGGCCGTTGTCCAGGCAACCGGCACCGCAGACGCCAGATCGAGGCTGAACGCCGCCTTCGAGGTCTCACAGATGTTCGATGAGCTTGTGAGCCTCGGCAATCAGAACTTCCAGGGCGACTACATCTTCGCCGGCTATAAGAACGGTACGGCACCCTTCGACTCCTCTGGCAACTACTCGGGCGACACCGGAGAGTATGCGATACAGGTCGAACAGAACAAGACCATAACTGTGGGCATAAACGGCGGAGAGGTGCTGAAGGGAACAGGCGGCGGAATAGACGTATTTCAGGTCATGTCGGATTTGATAACCGCGCTCAACTCCGATGATACGGATGGGATAAAGACGGCCGTGGGACAGCTCGATACGGCCTTTGATCAGGTCGCGACCGCGGTATCCGACCTCGGCGGCAGGGTCCAGCGGTTGAACGCCACGAAGGAGGATCTCGAAAACTCGCAGATAGACCTGCGCGTGATCCTTTCCGGCATGGAGGATGCCGATGTGACCGAGGTGATATCAGAGATGTCGAAAAGGCAGGTGGCGCTCGAGGCCGCCATGACATCGGCGTCAAGGGTGTTCGATTTGAGTCTGTTCAAGGTCTGATGTAAATCATCAAAAATAGGCCAGGGAGGGCGTTATGTTGGTACTGACAAGGAAGTCGGGGGAAGCCATCAGGATAGGCGACGATGTGAGGATCGTCGTCGT
>Ga0256830_1000175_pt1 | contig 58862 bp, 63 predicted proteins | sample 128326metaG_FD_190537 | JGI IMG/M metagenome (GOLD analysis project Ga0256830, IMG submission 190537) | Hydrothermal vent microbial communities from Lau Basin, Pacific Ocean - 128-326 | ecosystem: Environmental > Aquatic > Marine > Hydrothermal vents | place: Pacific Ocean: Lau Basin | collected... | reverse complement strand
TGTTCAAATAATGCGCAAGCTCCGTGATCCTGACTGCGGGTGTCCCTGGGACCGTGAACAAAGCCGGGAAAGCCTTTCTCCCTTTCTTGTCGAGGAAACCTACGAGGTGCTTGAAGCGATAGAAAAGGGTGATCCCGCAGATATACGTGAAGAGCTAGGCGATCTTCTTTTTCAGATAGTTTTTCATGCACAGATTGCCGATGAGGCGGGTGAGTTTAATATTGAAGACGTTATTAACCGGATTCGCGACAAGATGATCAGCCGTCACCCACACGTCTTTGGCAATGCCAGCTTTAAAAATTCTGCCGAGGTGCTGGTTCAGTGGGAAGAGAAAAAGAAACTCGAAGGGAAGCAGCGCGAGTCGGTTTTGGACGGCGTGCCGCGAACTCTACCCGGCCTTTTGAGAGCCCACCGTCTCCAGGAACGTGCCGCCAGAGTCGGGTTTGATTGGGAATCTCCCGAAGATATGGACGATGTTGTTAGACAACTTGATGATGAGGTGGCAGAGTTCAAAGAAGTTCTAAGAAAAAAAGACGAAAGCGCTATGGAAGACGAGCTGGGAGATATCTTCTTTACGATGGTAAACATATCCAGGTTTGTCGGGGTAAACCCTGAAGACGCTCTACGCCGTACCATCAGTAAGTTTATTCACCGTTTCAGACATATCGAGATGGCGGCTGCCGAGTCCGGGAAAAAACTATCTGATATGACACTTGCCGAAATGGATAAACTATGGAACGAAGCAAAAGCGGAGAAAGCCTGAGCTTGGGAGCAAGCCTTTGCTTCTATGGAATTTTTAGATCATCCAGGATTTTAAAAACTCTGCCAACGGCAATCGATTCTTCCTCAGGCAGCGAATAGATCGGTTTACCCTCCAGATCGTTTCTGAAGATCACTTCATCCTGCGGAACAAGGCCGGCCACCTTTAGCCCCAGGCCTTCAGCTATACTGCTTAGTTTTTCTCCTTCCTCTCCTGATATACGGTTTATGATGAGAACCCGCTCCTTTACATCCAGGTCGAGTTCGTCCACCAGTATGTTGATGCGTTCCGCTGTCTTGATTCCCCTTACCGTGGGATCGCTGATGATCAGCATAAGATCCACGCCATGAGTGGTACGGCGGGAAAGGTGCTCCATTCCCGCTTCGTTATCTATGACAACATATTTGTACTGGTCCGAAAGTTTATCCGAATATTTCCTTATAATATTGTTTGCAGCGCAATAACACCCTGGTCCCTCAGGGCGGCCCATCACCATAAGGTCAAAGCCCTTTGCCTCGATAATAGACTGCTGAACCTGGTAATCAAAGATCTGCTCCATACTCATTCCGCCGGGACGTTCAGAGCCGTCCCGGATAGTGGCCAGAGCCTCCTCCCTGAGACCTCCGATAGTAGCGTGTACATCCACGCCTAGTGCCTCATTAAAACAGTTATTTGGATCAGCATCCACAGCAAGTGCCGGTGCTTTTCTCTTTTCTACAATATACCTGACGGTCAATCCGGCTATGCTTGTCTTGCCGGTGCCGCCTTTTCCTGCTAGTGCAACTGTAAAAGCCGACATGGTTTCCTCCTTGTTCTCATCAATAATCAGATCTTTACACCTGCTAGATCGGGCAAAAAATACGTTCCGGGTTTTTAGAGGGCGAGTAGTCTACAGGACAATCAATCACACTTGGAACATTTTGCCTGAAGGCGTCTTCCAGGATTGCAGTAAGTTCGTCCGCAGCCTCTACCCTGTATCCCTTTGCCCCGAAACTCTCAGCATATCGCACAAAATCCGGGTTCAGAAAATCCACATGGCTTGTACGTTTGAACCGATCGAGCTGTTTTAACCGGATAAGGCCGTAATGATCGTCCCTGAATATCAGGGTGACAAATGGTGTGCCGACCCGTATGGCTGTCTCGAGTTCCTGGGAGTTCATCATAAATCCTCCATCGCCGACAACAGCCAGTATCTTTTTCTCGGGAAATAATAGTTTTGCAGCCAAAGCACCCGGCAGGGCTATGCCCATTGCGGCAAAACCATTCGAAATAATACACGTATTGGGTTTTACACAGGGATACATTCTTGCAATCCACATTTTATGAGCACCTACATCCGAAATCACTATATCATCGTCCCCCATTACCGTACGAATATCAGATATAATTTTTTGCGGCTTAAGCGGAAATTCCTTGTTTTCGCGGTAGGAGTCAAGCTCATCCAGAATCATACCGCGTATTCCGGCAATACGGGGAGGAGTTCTGTGAAACGCGTTTTTAGTCAGCCTGTCCAGAGACTCCAGAATTCCTCCGGTAAGGCCGACCTTCACGTTGTAATAAGCGTCGACCTCGGCAGGTTCGGTATCAATATGTATTATTTCTTTTGCCCTGTCCGGATTCCAATACTTGGGGGCAAATTCCACCAGGTCATATCCCACAGCTATAACAACGTCTGCACGGTCAACTCCGCATGAAACACTGTCCCAGGCCTGCGTTCCTATAGATGAAAGAGACAGAGGATTCCTATATGAAACAGCGCCCTTGCCCATAAAAGTATGAGCAACAGGAATCTGGAATGCCTCAGCAAAGCGGGTCAACATCCCGCTGGCCCGGCCGCGCACAACTCCATTGCCCGCTATAATCAGAGGATAGCGGGCCTTACTTATCACTTTAAGCGCCCGCTCTATATCTCTTTCAGCAGGAACGGTAGCCCTGGGACGATTCACCGGAAGCGGTAAATCGTCGGTCCAGCGCCCGGCCACATCTTCCGGAAGGTCCAGATGGGTCGGTCCGGTTTTTTCTGTCTGAGCCACCTTAAACGCCTTACGGACGCTCTCGCTCACTGTGGAGGAATGAACAATTTGCGTGTTCCATTTTGTAACCGGACGAAACATCTCGACCAAGTCTATATGCTGATGGCTCTCCTTATGCAGGCTCTCAAGGTCAACTTGCCCCGTAAGCACCACCATCGGTGAGTGATCAAGGTGAGCGTCCGCCACGCCGGTGAGCAGATTTGTAGCGCCAGGGCCAAGGGTTGAGAGACATACACCCGCCTCACCGGTCAAGCGCCCATAAACATCCGCCATAAACGCCGCGCCCTGCTCATGACGAGTCTGCACAAATCGTATGCTTGTAGATTCCTCAATAGCATCCATCACATCCAGGTTTTCTTCGCCGGGCAACCCAAACACAACACTCACACTCTCGTTTTCAAGACATTTAACTAGTAACTCAGCAACTTTCAAAGCCCTTGTCACCTCATCCAAACGGTTTTAATATTCACGAATTCCCTTATCCCATATATGGAAAGCTCACGACCGTAGCCTGAATCCTTTATACCGCCAAACGGAAGCCGTGGGTCGCTTTTTACAAAACCGTTTATAAAAACGGCTCCCGCCTCTATCCGGGCTGCAAGGGCTTCAGCCAACTCTGAATCAGCTGTCCAGATGCTGGCACCGAGCCCGTAGTCCGTGTCATTAGCTGTCTCAATAGCCTCGTCAGTGTTACCAGCAACAATTACGGATGCAACAGGACCGAACATCTCTTCATCATATGCCGGCATGCCCGGCTTTACATCAACTAAAATCGTAGGTTGATAAAATGCGCCGGGACCATCAATCGGCCCACCGCCTGTAAGCGCTTTGGCTCCCAGTTCGATCGATTTCTGTACCTGCTGATGAAGGGAATCTCTCAGGTCCATACGTGCCATAGGCCCTACCTGTGTGGAGTCATAAATCGGATCACCTATCACCAGCGCCTCCATCTTGCTTTTAAACCCTTCCAGGAATTTATCCATTACCGTCTTTTCAACTATGAAGCGCTTAGCAGCCACACAGCTCTGACCTGCATTTATCATGCGTGATGTGACAGCCGCCTCAACCGCTTGGCCTATATCAGCATCGGGTAGCACTATAAACGGGTCGGAGCCTCCAAGCTCCAAAACAGTTTTTTTAAGTGATGCTCCAGCTGTTTGCGCAACCGCCTGTCCTGCTTTGGAACTGCCGGTAAGCGTTACACCCGCAATTCTTCTGTCACGAATCACTCCTGCTACGTCACCGGAGCCTATCATCAGAGACCTGAATATGTTTTCAGGAAATCCGGCACTTGCAAAAAGGCCTTCTATTGATAGTGCGCACCATGTTGTATTAGAAGCATGCTTTAATAACACAGTATTGCCGGCCATCAAAGCTGGAATCGAAAACCTAAACACCTGCCAAAGAGGAAAGTTCCAGGGCATAACAGCCAAAATAGTTCCAAGTGGATCGAACCTGACATAACTTTTTCCTGCACCACTTTCTATATCCTCATTGCTTAAAAAAGCCTTTGCATGTTCTGCATAATAATCGCAGAGCAGTGCGCACTTTTCCACTTCGGCCCTGGCTTCGCTGATAGGCTTTCCCATCTCCAGGGTAATCATGCTTGCCAGGTCTTCTTTCTGCCGCCGTAGTACGGCAGCCATAGCTAAGGCAAGCCGGATTCTTTCTGTAAAAGAGGTCTGACGCCAACTATGTCCTGCCTTGTAAACCTTTTCTACAGTTTCATAAGTCTCGCCTTCCGACCATGACCTGAACTCCTTGATTAGTTCTCCTGTAGCCGGGTTCATAGAAACAAGCGCCATTGCATCACCTCAATAATCTTAAAAATTTTTAAAAATGACTAAAAGCTAACGTTTGGGTTTGCCATCAAGCCCGAAAAGGCTCTTTTTAAATTCAAGCAGCCTCAATCTCTATTCTGCTTAACTGACTTTACTATACAAGATTATATATCAGCTAGGCTAGGACAGGTTGGAAAACATCAATCCCATCAAGCCATAGGTATTTTTTATGGGCCTATTATTTTTTTAAACTTGACTATAATCATTCTAATTTAATATTATTTATTTAATTAGAATAATTCTAGGAGCGAATGTATGGAAAAATACAGAGAGACCGGACTTAAGCTCACGCCGCAGAGGCTGGCAATTCTAGATTTTCTTGATGGCAATACAAGCCATCCATCCGCGGAAGATGTTTACCAGGAAGTAAAAAAGAAGTTTCCGACAATGTCTTTTGCGACCGTTTACAATACGCTTGAAGCATTAAGAAGCAGGGGAGGACTACTTGAACTGACAATCGACCCAGGCAGAAAACGCTATGATCCAAATACCGAACATCACCACCACTTAATTTGTCTGAATTGCAAAAAGATTGTTGATGTTCATGCTGATTTTAAAACAAGTGTTCCGGAAGAGCAGAAAAAAGGTTTCCAAGTGATAGGCAATCACGTAGAGTTTTATGGTATTTGCCTTGAGTGTAATTAAAAAACAGTAGAAAGGAGGTGGATAAGATGGCTACTTTTAAGTGTGAAAAATGTGGTGCTGAAAAGGACGGCAGATGTAAACCCAAAAAATGCCCTAAGTGCAGTGCTGCAGGAACAATGGTAAAAACGTCTTAATTTTTTAAGACAAACTTTATAAATAAGCAACAGGAGAGTAAAATAATAATGGATATTATCAACGAGCATAAAATAGGAGTTACAAAAGGTTCTGAGGTTGAGTCTGCTGTAATGGCAAACTTCAAAGGAGAGACTCATGAAGTGGGTGTTTACCTTGCAATGGCAAGACAGGCTCAAAGAGAAGGGTTTCCGGAAATTGCAGAGACACTAAAAACAATCGCTTGGGAAGAGGCTGAACATGCAGCTCACTTTGCAGAAATGAACGGCCTTATCTCGACCAGCACAAAAGAAAACTTGGAAATAATGAGAAACGGAGAAATAGGAGCAAACAAGGGTAAAAAAGAAAGCGCGACTAAGGCTAAAGCCTGTGACTGTGACCCAGCTCATGACTTCTTTGATGAATCTTCAAGGGATGAGGCAAGACACGCACAGATGCTGGACGGACTGCTAAAAAGATTTTTTAACTAGCAAAAACGCTCTCAAAAAATCCCTCCTGCCGGTAAAGGCGGGAGGGATGTATGAAAAAGGTTGGAGAATGGAAAGATGGAATAACATTTCTTTAACAATTTTGTAAAACTTTTCATGGAGGTACTAGTAACATGTGTATGGAATTTTCACTGAAGTGTGAATGCGAAACCAATGAGGCTAGTTTTCATTTCCAGAACGACATTATGGCTCCGGAGGTTATAAACAAGCTTTATTGTCCCGCCTGCTCATCTAATGCTTCTTTCAAGCCGGAAACCATGATAGCCGATAACGGTTGGCTTATTGAGTATGACATGGATATCGCCCTGTTTTCGGCTCAGAAACTTCCCAGGTCGCAACAGGCGGAGATCTCTCCTGCAATGCTCTTTGACGAGGGCTATGCAACATGGCGAGGATTCTATCCCGGCGACCATATCGACAGCATTAAGGAACGGGAAGAGGTTGTAAAGCTTGCAAAAGATAACCCTAAGGAATATCTTAAAAAAATGAAAACATGGACCGTCGAAAGAATGGCCCGCATGAAAGAAGAAGGTTGGAGGAAAGCAAATGTCAACTAATGAATTCAAGGAAACACCAGCTTGTGCAGATAAGAATACGGCATTTCCTACAGAGGATGTATGCCCCAAGTGCGGTGCAGACATAGAAATCTGGAGCGATGAAGACGAAACCACTTGCCGGAGCTGTGATTACGTAATACGTAACTCATAATCATAAATGACCGAATGCTCCGGTTTTTATCCTAATTCCCACGCTCCTCTGCGTGGGAATGCATATCTCCCTCACCATTAAAGTACATACCTATCCCTCCCCCAGATCATCCCTGGAAGAATTATAAGTCAGCTATTAAAAATAAAGAGTTGAGGGTTTAAACATAAAAACAGGACATTTCTATTTTGGCTTGACATTTTTTCTTTTTTCCTGTTGACACTTTATAATAACTTAATTAACATTGTGGCAAGATTTAACTGTTTAATTTGAGATAATTCACAGAACATAAAACAGGGCAATTATACCTGATAACATCAAAATATCCTAGTTATCAGAGCAAATAGATCTGTGAATAATATGGTTAGGCATAAGAGAAACAGATGAAACTACGCGCATTGACGATATCAAACTATGCCAGCATTGGCGAGCCGGGTTTAACAATACCGATTGACGATATCGTTGTACTCATTGGACCAAACAATAGCGGAAAATCTTCAGTGATCAATGCATATGAAGCATTCGCAAGCACCGGCTCAGTTTTGCCTCTGCACTCTTTCCGCGACGAGGACACAAGCAAGACAATCAGCATTGGCGGTGTATTCACCGATCTGACGGATGAAGACAGGCAAACTCTTGGGGCCAAATGGGAATACGACCATCCGAAGTATGGCAAAGCTGTGAGCGTGAAGTGGGAGTGGACAGCCCCAGATCAGAAGGCACAGAAGTACTCTTGGGATGATGCGGAAGAAAAATGGATCTCTGGTGGAATGGGAGGCTGGGATACTCTGATTACCAGTCGCATCCCCGTTCCACTGCGTGTGAGGCCAACGGACGATCCCGAGGAAACCGAGAAGCAGATAGTCCAAATCCTGACTGCGGCTGCAAAGGCTGCGCTCAAGAAGGATGCGAAAAAGGCAGAAAGCGTTCTTAAAGAATTACAGACACTTGCGGATGAATTCGCTAAGGATGCGCAAAAGGAACTAGATGACGCTTGCGTTCGAATTTCAGCCAAACTGGACGACATTTTCCCCGGACACAAAGTCTCCTTGCAACAATCTGTCGGCAAGATCGATCCAGACAAAATCATTGCTTCGGGAAGCCATGTTCGAATTGAGGAACCGGGAAAGGCTCCAGTGCCTCTGAGTCATCAGGGAGCAGGAATGCGGAGGACATTTCTTTGGTCAGCTCTCGGTACTCTCGCGGAAATGGGCCGTATGAAGCATGGCAGCAAAAAGATCAATGCGGAACGTCAGCGAATGCTCCTCATCGAGGAACCAGAGGCTTTCCTACACCCTCCAATGATCCGGTCTGCCCGAGACGCACTGTACGATCTTGCGGAGATCGCCGAGTGGCAAGTGCTGACGTGTACCCACTCCCCGATCTTTATCGATGTATCAAAACCTCATACGACAATCATGCGAGTCGAGAAGAAAACGACGGGGGAGCCGAATGTTTTTAGCACGGAAGATGTAGGTTTTACTGATGATGATCGTACTCAACTGCGTATGATCCGGTCATGTCACCCGACAGTCAGCGAGTTCTTCTTTGCGGATCACGTATTTCTTGTCGAGGGAGAGACCGAGCAGGCTGTATTCAATTACGCTCTCGCCGTAAGACCACCCGCTGGTGGCGTTTGGTGTCAAGTGGTCAACTGCATGGGAAAAGCCAACTTATCGCTCTTTGCCCGTATTTTGAACCACTTTGGCACATCGTACACTATCGTGCATGACGCGGACGCACCAATGAGTCTACGAAAGACGGAATGGGTCAAGAATGGGATGTGGACTGTAAATAAGAATATATCCAATGTCCTTGCGGAAAGGGATGGCGAGCTGCCCGCCTGTGGGCTAGTCGCACATATCCCTGACTTCGAGGGGTTCTACTTCCATGAGAAGCTCGCAGACGACAAGCCCTATCATGCAATCAAGATGCTCAATTCGGAGGAATTCCAGAAGACGGAACAGTATGAGCTGCTCATGAGCTTCGCCGACAGGGTGCTGAATGGAAAGCACCCTGCATCCTACTCTGAATACGATGATCTTGTGGCACGTATCAAGGCGTGGCGTGATGAGAAGAGTCCAAATCCAGTGGAGGCGTGGGAAGTCGAGAAACACGAATAATGCCCAATCGGGATAGGGAGCCGCTCTAGCGGCCCCCTCCCACAGCACCGTACTTACGGGTCCGTATACGGCGCCTGGCCTGCTGTTTGCAGAGATATTTCATCGGGCAAATCGAATCCATATCAAGTGTCTATCGGGCCGTAGCCGGATGATGAATCTTGCACCATAGCTCACGCATGGAAATGAGTCCGATCTTTTTGAAGTGTGCATTGTTAAATCCACTGTTAGTGGCAAGTGTTTTTGAAAGCCGCCAGTAGCTTTTGCGCGATAGACCTAAACATATGGCAGCGTCTTTGCTAATTCCCAATGACAGCCGAAAATTGACCACCCTGAGTTTAGGTTAATGTTAATGATGGTTGCTGGTGTGCGGTCCTTATTAATTCATACTGATCCATTGTGAGCAACTCCTGATACAGATAGAAAAATTATTGGGACAAAAGGTGGTGCTGGAGGCAATGGAGTAGGCTTTTCCGGTTTTACTGATTACTGTTGCTCAGATTTAGTCTCTCCTTCTGAGCTTACCTTCAAAAATTCCACAAGAGAATCTATCTGCGCCGGAGTGAGCGGACCGCCGCTTGTTTCGGCAAACCCCGGCATAGAGGTGCCGGATACACCTTCAAGAATTGTTTTCTTCAGCTCGGCCTTGCTTAGCATGCCCAAGCCGGAATAATTCGGATGACAGATAAAGCATACAGCGTTAAAAAGTATTTCGCCTTTCTTAGAAGCTATTTTATTACCTACATGACACTTCCTGCAATTTCCTTGAAAAATAACCGCGGCATTAAGGGTTTTTCCAGAGGTATGAGCAATATTAGCTCTAAATGTAAAAATAAAGGGCTTTTCCCGCAAGTCTGTAAAGAGATCCAGAGTTTTGACCACCTTGCCTATCTTGGCGGTTGTATTGATCGTAACCCTGATAACTCCTTGCTTACCGGATGGCAAAATCTTCGGAATGGCTACAGCTTCAGTACATCCGCATGACGATTCGACAGAAATTATTTTCAATGTTTGGGTAGATATGTTTTTTATCGGCAGATCAAACGATGCTGACACCCCTTCCTCGAGAACACCCACATCATATTCGTACTTTTCGAATACTGCTACTGCTGTTGCCGCCTCTGAGGGGATAACAAACAGGCATGCCGGAAGGAGAATGAAGATAATACAACAGCAAGAAGGTATAGACCTCAAAAACAAAAAAAATCCTGACATGCAGAGCAAGAGACAACCTGTTTTTTAAACGAAATGTTAGCCTAGCAGTCCAACGAAAATCAGACCAACCGCGATATATACGGATGCCTCAAGCGTGCCAATAGCCACGTTTTTCTGCCTGCCTACCTCTTCAGCCACATTAACACCTGGGAGCAATATGTGACGGGCTGCGATCGAGATCAAAGTCTGGGCAAAGAACATCAGCAGAGCAATGCAACTCCATACCAAAAGTGATTTAGGTATATTCTCCGGGTAATAGACCACAAGGCCGGAGGCAGCGGTTACCGCCAGAGCAACACCCATACGATGTCCGGAAAAACGAACTGCCAGCGCCACGTTACCGGTTTTGATCTCATTATGAAGCGATTTTTCTGGATGCCGCTTTGCAAAAACAGTTGAACGGTACCATGTGGCCAGCAACATGATAAGCTGGGAAGTCACATAGCCTCCAATTACTGCGGCCAAACCCCGTAAGGCGGCTCCATCCACCCAAGTCATAACAGCCCGGACGATAATTGCAGTGGCAACCAGATTCCCCGCATCCACGATTCCTGCCGCCACGTTGCCTGCTTGAATCTGTTCATGTACTGAAATCTGCGGTAACGACAGCTTGTCAAATACCTTTCTCGTGATCCACATGAGCAAAATACCCGCGAATCCATAGCTGAACATCAACAGTGCCTCTTGTCCTGGGCTGGCGCCCGCATCACCAGAGACGGCTCCCATCAGCATTATCGATACACCCAGCACAGCGCCGGCAAGCGAAATGCCCATGGCGAAATTGTCTTGCTTAGACAATATATCATTAAGAGAGACATTGGCTACAGCACCAGAGAAAATACGCAGCCCGGCAAGTACCGCCAGAACTATAATAAAATCGATGGTGTAGTAGATTATCGAAGCGTCGTGAAGTATCACATAATTCATAATTGATATCTCCTGATAAAATTAGTTTTCAGGTTCCAGGGCGCAGTAACCAGGTTTGTGATAACTTTTCATAAAACTCATTAAACTCATTATTTTGCCCCCTGACAACTGCCACCCGATTTTTTACTTGCCTCCGTATGAGCGCGAAGCAGTTCCACGGCTGCTGCTGCCGAAAAACGAAGAAGCGCGTTTAGAAGTGGCTGTGGATCTGCCGCTCCCCAATCCTGAACTTTTAATACCAAGACCCGCGGCGCTTTTCGAACGCATTGAGGCATAGGTGCTGACACGCTTTTGGCCGGCTACACTGCCGTAATGCTTCGGCTTTGGGGTTTTTATCCCCTTGCTTGCCAATCTCTTACTGCCTTCATTCCAACTCCTGCGGTCCGAGTAGGATCCGTACGTGCTTCTGCCGTAATCGTTGTAATAGCTGTAGTGCGGACGGCTGTACCATGAATCGTAATATATAGGTCCGCCAAAACCTCTAATCAGAGAGGAAAATAATGCGTATTTTCCATACCAGGCCCAAAAAGAATTGCCTGAAGAATCCCTCTGCCAGCTTCCATAATTCGGGTTGCCTACCAGGTAACTGCCTGGAACAGACCCTGCGGCAGATGTTCCGGCCTCTTTAGGAATATTTACGCGGGATAACTCACCCCCGGAAAGGTCGGCCAGTGTGTTTACAACATCAATTAACGAATCGTTATAAATCACCGGGTCACCTGCGGCCCATAGTGACTCCAGTTCCGTAAAAGACTGAGTGTATTGCTGTTTATTCGAAGGCTTCAGGTTTACCTGATTCAGACGGTCGAGCAGACTCTGATATATCGGTCCCTCTGTAGTGGCATCCTTGCTCAAAGCCTCGGCAACATCCTTGAGCTCCGGCTTTTTATCCATGAGTTGCCGCGCATACGTCTTTATGAGCAAGGCATTGGAGACACGGCCGGAATTAATATCTCTTTCAAGATCCACGAGCCGTCTTTTAACCGCCCCATATCGATCATTGATATCTTCTGCGTACCGGTTTGAGCAGCCCTGTGACAGCAGCAACGCTACTATAAAAACTGGAAGCAGAAAACCTTTACTAAGAATGGACCCTCCACTTTTTCTCATTATCAGCCTCAAGTATCTCCTCCCTGCAAAGCACGCGCAACCTTTGCCTGGTCCGGCTTGTTATTTTCTCTCACCATAAGAATTAAGGCCGAGGCATTTACAAGGTCGTTTGCAGGCGGATTACAGTGCAAAGAATCATCAGCATCAACATATGCCACAGCTGTGCCCAGGTCGTTGTTGATCATGCAGCATACGACTTCTTTCCAACTCATGTTGGAGATCTCCAGATCAAACCGAACGTACTCATCGCTGGCCGATGTGAACATATTCTCTATAATCTGTTCAGAGCCCGGTGCTACAAAACCACGCACGATCATCTCGGGATAGGCCCGCATTGGACGAGTCACTATATCAGCCCCGGCCTTTATTATACGCTGCCTGTTACGGTCATCCACACATTCAGCAAGAACCGTTCCCTGGACACCTTTTTCTGAAAGGCGATGCATTATGTCAAATGTCTTGGAGTCGGACCCCCGGTCGTATTCGTCTTTGGCCAGCACTACAATGACATCGGCCTGATCAGCATTAACAGCTTCCAGGCTTTCAGGGTCATCCGAGCGACCATGGTAGTGAACCACATCCGCCAACCGTGTAAGCCTGTCAGGCAAACCATCTGGAAAACCTGTCGTCAATATCTGTATGCAGTGATTCCTGTATTGCTCGCTCTCACGAAACTGCCGGATCAGTCTCGAGAAGTACTGCTCGCCGTCATGACCAGGTGTGTTGATTATAAGAATATGTCCACGCATCTTCCAGTCCCACTCGCCTCGAATCTTGCGTAACCGTATATCTGTGCGGTAGTCAAAATAATCGCCTGCTACTTTCGCAAGCACGAATATACCGCCCATGTATAGCAGTATCACTGTAGCAGCCCGGCCCGGCAGGGATGCGGCAGCCAGGTCACCATAGCCTACTGTTGTTACCGTGGTCAAGGTAAGCCAAAGGGCATCAGGCAGATTAATACCCTCAAAAACATACATCGCCAAGATATGGGCGGTAAAAATTACACTGAGATATGCAACTGTCTTTGCAAGTGACACCCGCATCTGTCGCTGCGCCACAGCCAGCATCTTGCCGTGGCGTCTGCGAAGCAAAGTAAAAAACCAGGTAAACATATTCTAAAGACTAAGAACAAAAGGCCAACGGCTATAGGTGAAACTTCAAACCATTTCTCTCTTTCCCCTCAGCCTTTTGCCGGCCATAACTCTTCTATTTTAGATACCGGCAGATATGTGATCAGATATACATTGGTGCGTCCACCGTCATAAACCTGCACCTCAAGAGCAAAGCGCCGGTCATCGCTCACCAGAAAATAGTAACTAAACGCCTCACCCTCGTCCGCGTCATCCGGCAGCCGGCGGTCACGGTAGTCGCCGCTATATGAATAAGCGTTATGGCCCGCCTCCTGGCGATAAACCGGAGCTGTCCAGCCGTTCAGAAAAGCGGGCTCAGCAATGCGCTCAAGAATATGATTCACACCTGTATCCGGATCCAGGAGATTTATAAATGCATCAACATCAAAAACCTGCCGTACATCATCCGGTAGAACCTGCCGCGCAATCTCCAGGAGTTCATCCGTGCCATTTCCGACAACAGCCAGCCTAAAACGTTCTCCGGTGCTTTCTATGGTAAAAAACGTCTTTTTTTTATCCTCGCCGCCTAAATCGGAAGTATTAATGGCTTCAACGGTAAACGTTTTATTCCCAATACCTTCCTGCGCAGCGAATCCAAACTTGATAATATCACCGACTTGCAGGTCTTTGGGGCTCTCAAGAACCCTGGATGGTACTTCTTTGTCAGATCCGCTCCACCTATTAAAAACACCTTTTAAAAGACTCATCAGCAATCAAGCCTAGGCAGCTTTCTTTGCCTTTATTTTCTCGAGAATTGCATTGGCAGATGCATTACCGCTTACAATGCCAGCCGACTTCAGCTTAGCTTGCAGATCACCGCCTTCCGACTCTTTTTGCAACTCCATTGCGGCTTTCATCTGATCGCCGCGCTTCTGTTGTTTTGCCTTGATGCGTTCCAGTGAGTCCGTGGCCGATCTCACTGCTGAGTTACTGCCTGAAAACTTAGCTGCCGCGGCGGCATTGGCTTTCTGCACCGCTTCAGTGGTTTTTACAATAGAGACCTCACGCTCCATTGCCTTTATGTTCCGCTCAGTTTCAGCAATGGTCCGCTTTAGTTGAGCGACGTTGACTTTATAGCCGGCAAGCAGCTTTTCCTGGGCTTCGAGTTCATTGCTGAGCTCAGCGATCTTATCCGCCACCTCAAGAGCAAGCGTTTCGTCACCCTTATCCAAAGCCTGTGCAACATAGCCCTCGTACTCCTCTATTTTGCCCTTTAACTCGCTGACCTTGCGCTCAACCCCCATCTGCTCGGCCATGACTCCTGTCATGCTCTCCTTTGCTTTGCTTAAGTTTGCGTTTGCGTCACGCATTTCCTGATCCAGGATGCGAAGAGCCTGATTGTCGGCAATAGCCTCGCCGGCTTCGTTGACGGAACCGCGAACAGCTGTAAACAACTTTTTCCATATACTCATAAGTTTCCTCCATTATTTCAGATAATCCTGCATAGCCTCAATGGCGTTAAGTGTGTTGTCGCTTAAAGTACAAATTTCTTGATGTATATCCTTTATACCGGTGTTGATAGCCATCGCTCCAAAGATCAGGTACTGGTCGCCGACTTTACCGAAAGACGATAGCGGCATAGGCAGATTCATTGTAAGCATGGCCTCGAGAAGTTCGCTACGTTTGTCTGCTCTGACTTCGTTCTCATGCCACAGGTAAGTGGTACAAAGAATCTGGTCGTGGTTAACAGTAATAAATACAGGGAATTCCTCACGGTCCTCAATTTCCACCTTCACCATATTCACATCACCTGTCACCACCTCGGCCGACATGGTTATCCCCTCGTCGGATGTCATGATGGTGAGGCCCTCTGCCAGGGCTTCTAGCTGCATGTTTGACATATTTTCTCCTTTCGACTCCTTTTACTCTTCCTCACGGACGGTATATACCCTGTTCTTTTTCCCAGTCGGTCTGGTGATACTGGTAAGCCACCAGTGAACCCAGCCGGTTTACCTTTATGCTGTCCAGCTCATCAAAATATCCCCGGCTGAACTCAAAAGCCGCCAACATCACACCCTTTGTCATCCACCCGTCATCTATAGGCAACTCTTTAAGGGCTTCAATACGAACCCTGGGAGAGCTTCCGTTTTTTGTTGCGATCGTCCAACCCCACTCACCGAACGAGGGAACGTTCTGGTGGTACTGCTGAACATGCAGAAAACCAGCATGCTTCACTGTTTTGCCAATACTCAAAAATGCATGTTTGGCATGATACGGTGAAGTCGACTGTACGGCCATTGCCCCGTCTCCAGCCAGCAGTGCTTTAAGTTTAACATAAAAACGCGAGGAGTAAAGCTTGTTTAGATCCGGATGACCGGGATCCGGCAGGTCGACAATAATTGCATCAAAATATTCTCCTGAGCGCAGCAGGTCATCCACGGTAAGGAAGGCGTCCCCGTTTCTCACCTCCACACGCGGATCAGTAAATGACCGGTGGTTCAGGTCTAACAGTCTTTCATTGATAATACGTCCGTTAACCTCGACCGGATGAGTAAAAAGGTTCACAACATCCCTGTCAAGATCAAGCACCAGTACATGCTTTGGGTTCCAACGCAGTATATCGCGCACCGCAAGTCCATCACCACCTCCGATCACCAGAATTTTTTCCTGCCGTGCAGAGGCAGCCAGTGGAGGATAGACCAGCATGGAATGATAGATATGTTCGTCGTTACTGGCAAACTGCGTGCGTCCGTTTATAAAAAAAGTCAGCACGGGAGCTTTAGCCGGATCTGTAAATCTTTCTGTTATGGTAAGGTGTTGATACTTTGTGTTTGTGCTGTAGATGACTTTATCCTGGTATAGCATATCCTCCATAGATGCTTCCAAATCAGCGCCTTTTACCGCGATGAACAATGCAAGAGCGGCAGCAAGAAGATGCCCGCCGACCAAAAGCAGACGCCTGCCAATACGTTGTCTGAACATGATTAAAAACAGCAGACCCATAATAATATTGGCACCTGCCGTCAAGGCCGCTGATAAAGATGTCTCGAGTGTAAGCATGAAAAGCACCCATAAGGCCGCACCAATGCCTGCGCCTATATAATCGATACCATAGATAGATCCGGCATTATGCACAAGGTGCTCTCCATAAACGGCTTCACGCACCCTGGCTATAAGGGGGATCTCCATCCCGATTAATATTCCAAGCACCGCACCTATGACATAGGGTCCGGCTTTGGCAGCCTTTTCCGCCCACTCGATCATACCTCCGCTTGGCAACAGGTCCGGCGGAAGTCCGAAGGTATTGCCGAGCAACCTGGGCAGAAGGTTTGCGAGGGCAAAAACAGCGGTTATGATCAACACAGCCGAGGAGCCAAGAAGAGCTACCAGAACTTCCAGCCAGGCAAAACCTGTAAAGGGGCATTTGACTTTACGCGCCAGAAAAGAGCCGATACCCATAGAGACTATCATAATGCCGATTATGCCGTAGATGGCTGTTTCTATAGCGCCCAGTACACGCCCGGCCTGGTGAGATAAAAGATATTCGTAGACCAGGCCACAGCCGGCCAGAACCGCCATTATCAGAAAAATACCGGCGTCATGCCAAAACAGGAGTTTCTTACTAAACATCACAGGAAGTGTAACAGGTCATAAAAGCCAAGTATCAGAAAATATAAAGTATTGTGGGCTATACTTTACTTCTTTGTATTTGTAAAAGAGTCTATTAAACGTCCAAGTGCCTTTTTTTCGGTTTCCCGGATCTGAATTATTCTGACGCCGATTTCGTACTCTTTGTTTTTCTGAATTTCCTCTACTCGTTTAACTTTTACTTTACATGAAATCTTGGTTTTACGGTTTGGCAAGGACAGGAAAAGCTGCAATATGCTTCCCATGGGAATAACTTTGTTGAAGGTAAATAGCAACCCATTTTTGCTGATGTTTTTAAAGCTGAAGTTGTCTCCTGAGCTTGAAACCAGGCTCAGGTTCTTTACAAGCGATGCATCGATCCGTTGGCTATCTCGTCTTTCATCCTCGTAAAGACATATTTGGTTTTTTCCACGGCTTTTTGCGCGATAAAGGGCCTGATCGGCTTTTTTAATAAGCTCCACCCTGGTAGATGCATCTACGTTTAATGAGGCTATACCAACACTGATGCTGAATTTCTTAAGAGGTTGTTTTGCCTCGTTTACAAACTTGCTTCGCTCTATCTTTTTACGTATTCTCTCAGAGATTACGGCTCCTCCCTCCTTGTTGGTTTCAGGAAGAATCAGCGCGAACTCTTCTCCGCCGTACCGGGCTACAATATCAACTTCCCTCACGGTTTTTTTAATGATTTTGGCAAGCGACCTCAAGGCTTTGTTGCCAGTAAAATGACCGTTTGTATCGTTGTAACACTTGAAGTCATCAACATCCATAAAAACATAGGTCAGTGGTGCGTTGTAACGGTTTGCCCTGGAGATCTCGCGGTCCAGTGCCTTAATGAGATAGCGGTAGTTGTAAAGCTGAGTCAGTTCATCCACCAAAGTCTCTTGCTGTGTTTTCTGAAAGATTTTTATTTCAATAATCTTAGGATTTTTTATTTTCCTGTAGATATCGACAAAGTAGTCAAGCAAAGCCACCCTAAAATTAATGTCGCGTCTTACATCACAACGCATTCGTTCCCAATGACGAACAATCTCCTGCCAGTGCTTCTTAGCTGCTCTTTTTTCGAGCTCCAAGTGAGCCATTGTATAAAGCAGGTGCGGATAGAAATCGTCACCAAAACGTTTGGCAAGGGAATCTACCTTATCTACAAACCCATCTCTTTCTTTGGCCTCCCAAATAAGAAGCTTGTTGATTTCTGATTGAATCTGCATTTCCTGGTTTTTTGCCATAGCCTGTTAATTTCGTATCAAGTTCAAAGCTGCGATTAAACTGTAAACTCTTATTTGCTTTAATTCTAACTCATCTCGATCTTTTTTTACACATTAACACAATAATAGATGCATTTTTTGCTGTTAAAATTTTGTCAATTTTTCATTAACAACACAAACCTGTTTTCCGGTTCACCACCTGAAATTTCCATCTATTTTTTTTATTTTTAAGGATTCTTCTATTCTTCGCTTTGTGCCGGGGGTGGTATTTTCCGGAAGATGGTCATAATCGAAAAACCTCATCTCCTCGATCTCAGGACTTTTAGGCAAGGGGTCCGTCTGCTCCCATTCGTCGACCAGGAAAACGAGGGTATGATTGCTTTTATGGTCTATTCCGCTCAAGTAAGGTCCGCTGTAAAGCCTCGGTTCTTTAAGACAGATGATATTTACTTCCTCTGCAAGCTCACGCTTTATCGCCTCGAGGACAGTTTCTCCTTTATTTACTCCTCCACCTGGAAGATACCAGCCTCTGCGGTATGAATTTTTAACCAGAAGCACCTGGCCTGAACTATTGAAAACCAGGGCGGCAACCCCCATGCTCAACGGCCTGGTACATCGCCAGTATATCCGGGCAAGTCTGAATCCAAAACGAATAAATATAGAATTCACTAGACTGTGAGCGCCGTCATTGAGATTATCCTTTTAATAGAGGAGCATAGAAGCGATAAAATTAAAATTTAGCATTCATACCATTCTTTGTCAAGATTCAACCAGTGATCGCTGTTGTTCTTGTATTTTATGCCGATATGCCGTATAACTTACCTGCTGCTGTAACTTTCCGCACCGGAAAAAGTCATTTAAAAAACATTGGAGAAACATTGGAGAAACATTGAAACGAGTTTGTATTTATATGATTGTATGTCTGCTTACAACCCCCATACAGGTTGAAGCGGCTGATCACTATATTGAAAGAACCGGAGATCTTCTTCAGGTGGCTGTTCCACTAACAGGATATGCCATGACTTATGGTTATGACGACGAAGAAGGCCGGTTACAGTTTTACAAATCATTTATCACTGTTACAGGTGTAACATATGCTCTTAAGTTCACTATTGATAAAGAACGGCCGAATGGCAAAGGCGCCCAGTCATTTCCATCAGGCCATACTTCTGCTGCGTTTTCCGGTGCGTCTTTTATCCAAAAAAGATATGGATGGAAATACGGAACTCCGGCTTACCTGGCTGCATCTTTTGTGGGATGGAGCAGAATTGACGCCAATCGGCACTATCTGGAGGATGTACTGGCCGGAGCTGCTATAGGAATTATGAGTTCGTACTATTTCACTACCCCTTTTGATCATATCTCTTTATCTTTATTCTCATCCGGCAGTTCATACGGAATCGCTATCAGGGGCAGGTGGTGAATAGTAAGTTTACAGAAAACAAAGATCAGGAATAAGGGTGGATTTTGTCCGCCACTGGAAGCGTTACTGTAAACGTTGTTGCTTTGTCAGATGATTTTACGTCAATGGTTCCCTCGTGCAGAACGATAATTTTATGAACAATAGCCAGACCCAGCCCGGTACCTCCGGATTTTTCCGTTACAAAAGGAATAAATATTTTATCAAGTATTTGCTCCGGGATACCTGTTCCGGTATCAGTAATCTTAAGTTCCAGAATACCGTCTCCTTTCAAGCTGGAGATAATCGAAAGAATTCCACCTTCCGGCATGGCCTCGACAGAATTACGGATAAGGTTGGTAAGCGCCTGGCGCAACAGAATCTCATCTCCTTTGACAGGGACATCTGCTGCAAGCTGCAACTCAACCTTGATACCTCTTTGTTCCGTAATGATAGTCTCCAACAACTCCGAAATAATTTCGTTTAAGTTTAAAGCCGTGGAGTTTAACTCGGTAGGCCGTGCAAACTGGAGAAAATCAGTAATCACCCTGTTCATACCGCTTATCTCTTTTTTTATTGCCTGCATAGCCCCTTTACCAGGGGCATCATCAGGAGTTTTTGAATCCAGCATCTGCACGTATCCCGCAATTACCGCCATTGGGTTTCGAAGCTCATGAGCTATGCCTGCAGAGACCTCGCCCAGGTGGGTAAGTCGTTCGCGAAGCTCGACCTTCTCCCTTAAAAGTTTTATTTCTGTAATATCGGTAAATCCAAGAATTATCCCCAGGTGCCGTCCGTCTCTTTCTTTTAATATCGAGGTAAAAAAACCAAGCCACAGCCTTCGCCCGTCCCGGGTCTCAAACGTGGCCTCTTTTCTCTCACTTGGCGCGGATTCGGGACTTTTCAAAACATCGGCAATAGTAGGTCCCAGCGTTGTAGCAGAATTACCAATTAATTCGGCTGCCGGTATACGAAGAATTTCGACTGCCGCCCTGTTGACCGTAACGATCCTGCCATTGACATCAAAAGTTATCACTCCGCTTGGAACACTTTCGAGTATGTTCCGGCTGTAGGATTCGTATGTATCAGCCCTCTGTTCAGCCCGTGAACGGAGTTCTTCCAGCTCACGCTCCTTCTCCTTCAACCTTGTTACCAGGTCTTGAAATGTATCAACTACAAACTCAACAGGTTTACGCCCATCGGGTTTTTGTTCACCAATTATTGATTTACGCCGTGAAGAAGCGTAAAACCTAATCCCTAAGTAAAAAATAATTAAGGCTAAAAACAGAAGAAAATATAATAAGAGAAGAAAATTATGTGGAATACTATCGCCGGCCATGGTAGATGTACCAATCGAGAATTTCCTGCCCGAAAAATAGCGACAGCAAAGCTCCTCCGGCAAGAAAGGGGCCAAAAGGTATCTTGCTTTTCCGGCCTCCGCCTTTAAAAACAACCATAAACAGACCGACAATAGAGCCCATAAGACTCCCGGCAAAAGTTGTGAGCAATACACCTTTCCAACCGATGAACCCTCCCAGCATACCCATCAACTTGATATCACCACCGCCCATGCCTCCCCTGCTTAATACTGCAATTGCGTAAAAAAGTCCGAATCCCAGGGCAGCCCCTATCAAGCTGTTTTTCCATCCAAGCATCGAGGTTCTTAAAAATGGATCTATCAAAATCAATGAGCCAAGAAATATTCCTATAGGAATACCCGGAATAGAAATTCTATCAGGAATAATTTGGCAATCAAGGTCTATAAAAGTTATCACCAGAAGAGATGATACCAAAACAGCATAAGAAACCATGGGCCACCCCAGACCAAAACGCCACATAACAGCCACCCATAAAACTCCGTTTAAAGTCTCTACAATAGGGTAACGAAGCGAAATGGAAGTTTTGCATAAGCGGCAACGGCCACCCAGTATAATGTAGCTCAGGATAGGAATATTGTCGTAAAAGCGAATCTTTTTGCCGCAATTTGGGCATGAAGAGGGCGGAGTTACTATAGAAATCCCGCTTGGGATCCGATGAATACAGACGTTCAGAAACGAACCGACCACAGCACCGAAAAGGAATGTCACAGCATAAATAGGAACAGCCTCGTTAATCATCATCGGCCTTATGACGTCAGCTTTACAGGTGGGGTGGCAGATCGTCGCCTTGTTCTAGATTCTCCAGTGGATCATCTCCCAAGTCCTTTGCCCTGGCCATATGGAGATCAAGCTCTTTCTTCAGGGATTCTATTTCCGAAATTATATCACTCACCAGAGTGTTTTGAATAGCTCCCCTGTCATCACGGAGCTCAAAAATATTCTTCCCCAGTTCCAGATACTTTTCGTCAATCTCTTTATTTATCTTCCGGCTGTCGTAAACAACCTTGGCAAGCGAGGTTTCCACTTTAACGCGTTTAGCCAGAAACCTGCCCGCCCATTTAAATGTCTTGAGGCCCTCTTCAAGATCCCGCCTGATACGATCCAACATAATATAGACCTCCTGTTACAAATATGGTGCAGTTATCAGGGTGCATGGCGCAAAAACTATGAAGCCGGCAGGCGATCAAATAATTCCTTGCATCGGGTTTATCAAGCTAATCGCTTTTCCTTTTTCCGGCACTTGCGAATGTTTTTCAGGCTTCAGCCGTTTCTCCTGTCTCCATAACCTCATTGCGTTCTTCCTGTTCCTGGATATTCTCAGCGGTTAGATCGTCTAAAGCTCCTTCATACGAAGTGTCTTCATGTCTCTTTACCCCTTCTTCACCCTGCTCAACCTTGGTATTGTTATCAGCAGGATATTCAGGAGTTGTCAAAGAGGATTCGCTGGCCTCTGTTTCTTTCCTTAGAGACTCTTCTATCTGATCGTTTCGTATCTGCTCGTACTCTTTGTCACTAATGATATCTATCTGCCAGCCTGTAAGCTTTATCGCAAGGCGGACATTACCGCCTCTTCTGCCAATAGCCAGGGGAAGCTGACCTTCCTCTACTATCGCCATGGCGGATTTTTCCTCCTCGTTGACGGCTATCCTGTCTATGGTAGCCGGAGAAAGAGACTTGGAAATAAAGAGCTTCAGATCGCCCGTCCAGGGAATAATATCTATTTTTTCACCTCTGAGCTCCCTCACAATAGACTGCACACGTGTCCCTTTCATGCCAACGCATGTTCCGACCGGATCAATCATACGGTCTTTTGATGTGACTGCCATCTTGGTGCGGTCGCCAGGCTCACGCACTATGTTTATAATCTCGACTATACCTTCTGATATTTCAGGAACCTCCATTCTGAAAAGTTCTGAAACAAATTCAGGCCTGGTTCTCGAAAGCTGGATATTGGGTCCCCTGGGCGTGAGTTTTACATCTTCAATAAACGCTCTTGCCATATCGCCGCGCCTGAGGCTTTCACCGGGTATAGAAGCCCTTATGGGCAGCACTCCCTCTGTTTTACCTATATTAATGAAAATAAGCCCTTTTTCGCGGCGTGTTACTGTTCCGCTTACAATCTCACCCACTCGGTCCTTATATTCAGAGTAGATCACATCACGTTCGGAGTTCCTGACCTTCTGAAAAAGAACCTGTTTAGCTGTCTGGGCGGCGATACGCCCAAAATCCTCAAGCTTCAACTCCTCTTCCAGGGTGTCCCCAAGCTCAATATCTTGGGCTACTGCGCAGGCATCCTCGTAACTTATCTCGCTCTTAGGGTCCTCCACCTTCTCGACCACCGTCAAAATGGAATGCGCTGTTATTTCACCTGTTGCAGGATCTATTTTAACACTGATATCGCTCCTTGACTGATGCTTACGGCGCGCGGCAGACTCAAGAGCAGCTTCAAGGTTTCCAAGGAGGATATCGCGGGAGACACCCCTCTCCCTGCTTATCTGTTCAATAAACTGTATCAACTCACGGCTCATATACGCCTCCTATGGTGAGCTTGGCAAGCTCACCTTTTGCTATGGCTGGAGCACCCTGTTTTTAAAACTCGACTTCCAACCTAGCCTTTTTAATATTATTGAAAGGAACAGCAACGGTTACATCTCCATCACATTCCAGTACAACATCTCCACCGGCCACTTTTAGAACTCGTCCCACAATAAACTTTTTGCCATCTACCGGTTCAACCATAGTCACTTTGGCCAGCCGTCCGGAGAAACGCATAAAGTCCTCCAGACTCTTAAGCGGACGATCAAGCCCCGGTGAAGAAACTTCCAGCGCATAACTTCCAGGCACTATATCCTCCACGTCAAGCAGAGCGGAAATTTCACGACTTACGGCTGTACAGTCATCTATACTAACTCCAAGATCCTGATCAATAATAACCTTGAGCACAGCCCTGCCCGAGCCTTTGGAAAATGTCAGATCTACTAATTCCAGCCCTCTAAACCTAATGATAGGTTCGATAAGCCCTGTTAATCTGTCTTTTAACGACAATTGCGCTATTGGTCCTCACAAAATAAAAGAGTGGGACGCACCCACTCTATTACATACAAAAATACCATATTCAGCATTCAAAAGCAAACAAAAAGTCAGTTCTGGGAAGAAAACCGTAGAACTAATTTCACCTAATGGTTAATGTAACAAGGGCGAAAAAGGGCGAAAATATGTTTTCGCACCCCACCACTGACCGAACCTTGACATCCGTACGGCTGAAAATTTATATTTTATACTGACTTACCGCTCATTTCCCGCCAGGCAGGACAGACATACTTTGGATACTACAATCATAATTCAAAAGATAGCCATAAACGCGCTTCCTCTTTTATTTTCCATTATTCTGCACGAGATTTCTCACGGATACGTGGCTGATAAGCTTGGAGATCCCACGGCACGTATGTTGGGCAGGCTCACACTTAATCCCTTGCCGCATATTGATCCTGTAGGAACAGTCTTGATTCCTCTTGTACTTCTGGTTACAGGAAGTCCGGTGCTATTCGGGTATGCCAAACCCGTACCAATAACAACAGCCAATTTCAAAAACCCAAGGCGTGATATGGCTATATCAGCAGCTGCAGGCCCTGTCTCCAATATTTTGCTTGCAGTAATCAGTGTCATACTTTTAAGATTCGTACAGTACGCTTTTGGTGTACAGCCCGGCGCTGCAATTATGGCTCTTCTTGTTCCGATCAAGCTTATGCTCAACACAGCCATTATTTGGAACGTTTACCTGGCGGTATTCAACATGATACCGCTTCTGCCTCTGGATGGTGGCAGGGTGCTTATGGGATTTCTCCCGCCCAAGCAAGCGTATTCGTTTTCAAGAATAGAGCCCTATGGCTTTTTTATACTGATTGCGCTTATATTTACCGGACTTACACGTTATATCGTAGGTTGTCCGGCAAGTTTAATGTTTGGAATTATAGAATGGATAGGCAGACTGATATAACTAAACGGGTTCTTTCCGGAATGCAGCCTAGCGGCCTGCTGCACCTAGGAAACCTGGTTGGCGCACTTCAGAACTGGGTTCGCCTTCAGGACAACTATGATTGTTTTTTCTTCGTAGCCGACTGGCATGCACTTACATCAGGCTATGCCGATACGTCGGCACTTAAAAACAACATATATAACGTTCTGGCGGACTGGCTTGCAGCCGGGCTTGATCCGGAGCGCTCCACCATCTTTGTGCAATCTATGGTTAAAGAACATGCGGAACTGCATGTTCTGCTGAGCATGATCACGCCCTTGAGCTGGCTGGAACGTGTTCCTACCTACAAGGAGAAGCAGGAAAATGTTCGTGGCAAAGACCTGGGAACATACGGGTTTCTAGGATATCCGCTTTTACAATCCGCTGATATACTTATATACAGACCGGAGCATGTTCCTGTCGGCGTCGATCAGCTCCCGCATCTTGAGATCACAAGGGAAATAGCACGCCGCTTCAACCACTTCTATGGGGACGTGCTGTCAGAACCGGAAGGACTGTTGACGAAGTACCCAAAGGTGCCGGGAGTGGATGGACGAAAAATGTCAAAATCTTATGATAACTGCATATACCTCTGTGATCCGCCGGAAGTTGTGGATAAGAAAATAAAAACAATGATAACAGACCCGGCCAGAGCCAGACGTACTGATCCTGGCGACCCGCATGTCTGTCCTGTGTTTGACCTGCATAAGATCTTTTCGGCGGACAAAGAGCTTGACAGTTGTGCAGAGGGGTGCAGAACAGCGGAAATAGGATGTATAGACTGCAAGAAAGTCTTGATTCCACACGTTCTTGATATACTCGAACCTATCTATATAAAGCGACAAGAGTTAATCAAACATCCCGAAGACCTGGAATCGGTAGTCAGAAAGGGCAGTCAAAAAGCAATCACTGTTGCATCGCAAACAATGGAAGTTGTGCGGAAGGCAATGCAGATATGAAAAATAAAGGCCGTAACAAGTCACCAGACCGGGATAAAACAGGATTTTGTCAGATGTTTAACAATTATCTGCCGGTTGTTCTTCTTTTAATGATTGCGCTTCTTTATGGGTGCGCTGGTGGCGCGGTATCTGCCAAGGCTGTCAAAAGATCGAATGCTCATTATATGCTAGGAACAACCTTTATTACACAAAACAGGCTCCAGGATGCCTTTCTGGCATTTCAGAAATCCATAGTCGAAAACCCTGAAAACAAGGATGCATTTAACATGCTCGGGTATGTCTATTTTATGCTTGGACAATATGACGAGGCCCTGGAAAATTTCGAGAAAGCGGTTCTGATAGATCCTAATTTTTCTGAAGCCTACAACAATATGGCATTGGCGTATAATTCGTTGAAAAAATGGGACGAGTCTATAGCATCATGTAAAAAGGCGTTGGAGAATCCACTATACACCACCCCGGAGTTCGCGCTTAACAACATGGGATATGCGTACTTGATGAAAGGCGACTATGAGACTGCCATTAAAACACTTAAAAACGCTCTTATGCGCAGAAAGCTGCCGCAGGCAAGTTATAACCTAGCTCTCACTTACATTCGCTTGGGCAAAGAGCCTAAAGCCGTAAGGGTGCTGGAAATGCTGGTTGGAATTGCGCCCAAATACGTGGATGCGCACTTTGAGCTTGCAATGTTGTACAAAAAATTAGGGGAACCAGAAAAAGCCAAAAAACATTTTACTGAAGCAATAAACGCGGATCCTGATTCCGAGCTAAGCGGCAGGGCCGAAGAAGAACTTCAAAAATTAAGGAGATAATAAAATGCCAAGGGTTTATAATTTTAGCGCCGGGCCTGCCGCTCTGCCCCTTGAAGTGCTTGAGAGGGCCAGGGAAGAGATGGTCAATCATAATGATTCCGGCATGTCTGTAATGGAGATGAGTCATAGAGGCAAGGAGTTCTTGGCTATTTTCGATCATGCTGAGACCGGACTAAGAGACTTAATGCAGATACCTGATAATTACAAGGTCTTATTTCTGCAAGGAGGAGCATCAAGCCAGTTTGCAATGGTTCCCTTGAACCTGTTAAGAGGCAAAACCGGAGCCGATTATATTCACACCGGAATGTGGTCGAAAAAAGCAATAGCAGAAGCAAAAAGGTATTGTGCGGTTAATACTGTCTTTTCTTCAGAGGATGTAAACTTCAATCGCGTTCCCAGGGCAGATGAACTTCACCTGGATACCAACGCCGCCTATTGTCATATGACTTTTAATAACACAATATTCGGCACAGAGTTCCACTATATCCCTGATACAGGAGATGTTCCTCTGGTGACCGACGCCTCATCTAATATTTTATCTCGGCCGGTTGATGTATCGCGATTTGGCCTTATTTACGCCGGAGCACAAAAGAATATCGGCCCCAGCGGACTTGCAATAGTAATTATTCGTGAAGACCTGGTGGGTAGCGCTGTTGATTTTACTCCTACCATGTTCAACTACGAAACTCATGTTAAAGGTAACTCCATGTTCAATACCCCACCGACTTATTCAATCTATATTGCCGGCCTGGTATTTGAATGGCTAAGGAAAAAGGGAGGGCTTGTTGAGATCGAAAAGATCAATATCAGAAAGGCCGATAAGCTTTACTCATGCATTGACAAGAGCGGTTTCTACAGTTGTCCAACCGAGCCGGAGAGCCGTTCCCGCATGAATGTGCCGTTTACCCTTTCAGACTCGGGGCTGGACGAAAAATTCCTTGAAGAGGCAAAAGCGGCCGGCTTGGTCACCTTGAAGGGGCACCGTTCCGTAGGCGGTATGCGCGCGTCCATATATAATGCCATGCCTGAGGAAGGAGTGGACGCGCTCATCAACTTCATGGAGGAGTTTGAACGGAAATATGGGTAGAAAACAGTTTAAAGCAAAAGGCTTTAGGTGAAAACCTAAAGCCTTTTACATGGTGTTCTTCGAAAAAAATCTCAGCTCTTCTGAATATAAAGCTCCCAAGTGCCTTTCGCATCATCTTTTACAGCTTCGAAGGCATAGCCTTGCTTCTCGGAATACTTAGGTATGGAGTCCTCTGCTGAAGCAGGAGCATCACATAGCACCTTTAACAAATTACCTGGTGCCATTTTTTCGAGCTTCTTTTTTGTAAGAAGCAGCGGGTAGGGACAGACTCTTCCCATAACATCGAGTACCTCGGTTGGTTCTATAGATTTAAGATCCGCCATTTCCTTCCTCCTTAATCTTTTGATTTTGCTCTATATCTTACCATCAATACAATACTAGAAGAACAAAAGCTGGTCAGCAGCCTCCATCTCTTTCTGTATTTCGCTGAAAGGCACCACCTCAATCGACATATCAGCACCCAAAGCGCTACCGTCGGCCAGGCGTCCGGCATCTATACCACGGGCTTCCAGATCTTCTTTGCATACCAAAACCCTCAAGTCTATCAGCAAAGTCATCTGAACATGATTTTCGTTACTCGAAATTCCATAATGATCCATTGATTTCTGATTGTTTAAGGCATTTAAAACCCCATCACCCACAAAAGCTATAGTAGGCAGTACTGTTTCCCCGTCGTCAAGGTAGATTTCCGCCGTCTGGCTGGCCAATGCATGAGTAAGGGCCAGTTTCGGATTTTCGCTCTTGTAAGGAGGCCTCTGTACCACAAACAACTGTTTTAATTCTTTTGCTTCCGCCATCCTACTCACCTCCTATATGCAAAATCTTGTCACTTTTTGCGCACTTGGCAAGATACCAATCCATGCTATGCCTCTGCCAGTTTTCCATAGTATCATCCTTTTTGTAACCGCGCGCTTCAGCACATGCCTCACAAGCACAAAACTCAGCACCTTCTGCAAGCAAGCTCTCAACAGTTTTATTCAGGCTTGAATAATCCTTGAAAGATCTCTGGCCTTTCTTGGAAAGCATAGTTGCATTACCAGAAACCCAAACATTAACATCATGACCCTTTTTTCTAGCCGCCTCTGCAAGTTTAACGGCAAAGTCAAGACTCATGGAACCTACTAATGATGAAAAAACACCTATTGTAAGTGTTGCCATAATTACCCCCTCCTATAACCAAACAAATTTGTCATGCTCGTCCATGATCAGATCAACAAGACCGTCGTAATTAACCTGCTTAATTTTAGCGTCAACCAGATCAGCCGATGTGAATCCGCGTGACTCCAAGTCCTCTGTAAGAACATAAAAATCCGCTGCCTTGTCAAGCACCTTAGAAGTATTACCGTTTTCTTTGATCACTGCATGATAGATTCCGTTACCTGCGAGAACCACGCTCAGTTTATCCGCCTGAAGCCGCTCAAAGGTATCCTCGGTCCTCTTCGATTCAGTGAGGATTACACCTAGTTTCATCATCCCACCTCCGAAATATTTTTATTTCACCAACGACAAATAATGGCAAATTTTATAAGAATTATCTAGACTTTGTCAAGAAAACGAAGCACTGCCGTGGAACGACCAGCAGGTAACTTACAACACGTATCTACTTTTTAGGCATATGTACAGCCATCCCATGAACGTCTTCACATGCCTCCATGACGCCTTCGGCAAGTGTAGGATGAGCATGAATCATCTCAGCTACCTGTTTTGATGTCGCTCCAATTTCCATAGCCAAAGCTGCTTCGTGCACAAGGTCGGAAGCGTGAGGCCCTATCATATGAACCCCAAGAACCTTATCTGTTTCAGCCTCTGCTATAACCTTAATCATGCCCGCAATCTCACCCATGGCATGTGCTTTGCCCAACGCCCTGAACTGGAACCGGCCTATCTTCACATCGATTTCCTTCTCCTGGCACTGGTGTTCACGAAGGCCCACGGAACCAATTTCCGGATGGGTAAATATGGCCGCAGGCACCACGTCATAGCTCATCTTCGCATCATGTCCCATGATATTGTCAACAGCCACAAGACCCTGTTTTGATGCCACGTGGGCAAGCATGATACCGCCTGTTACATCTCCAATGGCATATATGCCGTCCACATTTGTTTTCATCCTCTCATCCACCGGTATTTCACCACGCCCGCCGAGTTCCACTCCAACATCTGCCAGGCCCAGGTCCTCGCTGTTAACCGCCCTGCCGATTGATACAAGCATCTTTTGCCCCTCAATCGTTTTTCCATCCGAGAGGAATGCCTTGACACCACCATCCGTTATATCGACTTTTTCAGTCTTTATGTTCTTAATCAGCTTGATCTTCTTTTTCTTCAACTCCCTTTCAAGAATCTCGGAGATCTCCGGATCCTCGGTAAAAACAGCTCTGGGCATCATCTCTACCATTGTCACATCCACCCCTAGCTCCTTATAGATGAATGCAAACTCACAACCTATAACACCAGCTCCTACTATCAAAAGACTTTCAGGCAGACTCTCAAGGCTCAGGGCTTCATCGCTCGAAATTATTTTTTCTCCATCAAATGGGAAAACGGGTATCTGAGCCGGCCTGGACCCGGTTGCTACGATAATCGCGTCTGCCCCCAGCTCCTGAGTATCCCCGTTTTTTAAAGTAACCTCAATTTTTTTGCCGGGCATCAAACGTCCACGTCCCTCGATAAGTGTGACCCCCCAGCTCTTGAAAAGACCGCGAATGCCTTTAACCTGCGTAGCCACCACCTTATCCTTTCGGGCCATAATCTTATCCAGCCGGGCCGTAACATCTCCTGAGATCTCCAGCCCGTAATCAGCTGCCTTTTTTATTTTACTAAGCGCTTCGGTGGAGGCAAGCAGGGCCTTGGTCGGAATACAACCTCGGTTTAGGCAGGTTCCGCCTACCTCATCGGCTTCTATAACTGTAACATCCGCACCCATCTGGGCTGCCCGTATAGCAGCCACATAACCGCCCGGCCCTGCTCCTATAACAACAATTTTCATAACCAGCTAACCCTTCACTTAGATTCTTTTTCAATAAATTTTTCGTACTCCACGGAGCTCATAAGATCGCTGCCGGAACTGCTGTCGCTAAGTTCTATAACAGCCACCCACCCCTTGGAATACGGATCTTCATTTACAATTTCAGGGGCGTCGTTAAGCTCCTCGTTAACCTCAACAACCGTGCCGCTTACCGGGCTGACTATTGACGAGGTCGCCTTTGTGGATTCTATCTCGCCAAGGTCTTCGCCGGCCTGCACGGAAGTGCCTGTTTCAGGGATTTCGATATACACAATCTCGCCAAGGGATTCTTGTGCATAGTCAGAGATTCCCACTGTTGCCTTGTTGCCTGAAATGCGCGCCCAGGTATGCTCTTTATGGTACTTCAGATCTTCCGGATTCATACAGCCCTCCTTAAAGACATGTATTTATACCCAATTGGGTTATAGCCTGAAGATATTAATAGGCATGTTGTTATTTGTCAAGAGCAAGTGTTTATAATGCCACGGTAAACTTGCTCCATAATCTTTCGTGCAGGCTGTTTTAGGCCGTGTAATAGAGAAAAACTTGGTAAGCCACAAAAGCCAGAAGAAGAGCGACGCCTTCTATGCGGTTAATACGTCCTTCCCCATTAAATCCATAAGCCGTGACAAAAAGCGCCAGAGTCAGTCCGATCATGAAAGGAAAATCCCGCACCAGTACGGCCCTGTCAAAAACTCCAGCACCTATAACGCCAGGCAGACCCATTACTGCAAGCAAGTTGTACATGTTTGACCCGAGCACATTGCCGATCGCAATCTCATGCTCTTTCTTAACAGCACTCAGCACCGAAGCGGCCAACTCCGGCAGACTTGTGCCTATGGCAACAACTGTCAGGCCTATAACAAGATCGCTGACACCCAGAATATGCGCAATGTTAACAGCCCCCCATACCAGCACCTGTGAACTCAACAATAACAAGACTAGACCTGCAACAAGCCAGGCAATACCAACTTTTGTGGACATGGCGCCTGGAATTTCCTTGTCGAACTCCAACTCCATAGGATCAGAACGGGCTTTTTGAAGTCCAAGCCTCACAAGCCAGTAAATCATAGCGCAAAGTCCACCAAGCAGAAGAACTCCGTCTAAACGGCTAAGCTCACCGTCCAACATGATAAGCAGGGCGAAAAGCATGATGGCCAGTAGAATCGGAAATTCACGTCGTAACGTATCGGAGTGCACATTCAGTGGCGTGATTATGGCTGTTACGCCCAGCACAAGAGCGATGTTAGTGATATTTGAACCCAAGGCATTACCTATGGAGAGTCCTGGATTGCCGTTCCAGGCGGCAACTCCGGATACAAGAACCTCGGGTGCGGACGTACCAAAACCGACAATGGTAAGACCTATGATAAGGGGTGGAACGCCAAAGTTACGGGCGGTTGCCGCAGCACCGAGCACAAAGCGATCAGCGCCCCAGACCAGCAGGGAAAAACCCACAACTATGGCTAGGCAGTAGGTCAGCATCTAGGTGGTTTCATCAATCAGGCACCCCGTTCACAAACTGAAGTATTCTTTCTGCCACTGTAAAGTTGTACCCTGCACCCTGTATAAACGGCTGAATTCATCTGGATATTTTTTCTGATAACGACTTGACTATGTCGAAAAGCGATACAATGCCTTGCAGTGTTTTACCGTCACTCACAATGGCCCTTGATATACTCATGTCCGTCAGCATCTTAGCAGCATACCGAATATTCCATTCACCAAAAACACAGAGACATGGTTTTGTCATAATGTCATAGACATTTAACATTTCGAGTCTTTCATCACCCGGCAGCACTTTTTTGGCGATATCGGTAAACGTGAGAATGCCAAACGCATCGCTATCGCTTCTGGGCGGTATAACCAGTGATTTAACACCTCTCTCCATCATCAGTTTCAACGCATCCAGAAGCGGCGCACCCCCGTCGATGGTCACCACGTCTGTAGCCATCACGTCCTTAACCTTGATAACCATTGATCTTTCTCCTTCTAAGTTTTTGATTGTAGCAGACCGGGAAGCATCAGATATACTCCTCCGCCTCTTTTTTCAGGACTGAAAGCTGGCTTTCGAGTCCCATAACCGACTCCACCGGAAGCGAAAAGCATATGCCTTTACCAGGTTTTATCATGTCTCCGGCATCATAGATAGCCTGCATTATCTTTGGACACTGGTGGTGTTCCACCAGCATTATCACGGCTTCCTGCGGTTTATCCAGGGTTAGCCCAAAAAATGTGCTTGCCTCATGAATACCTGTACCCCTTGCAGAAAGAAGCGTCGCTCCTGTGGCACCGGCAGCCTTGGCGGCGTCCACGATCTCCTTATGTTTATCTGTCGGACAAATAGTAATAAGCAGGTTGAAGCGCATGATTGTTTCACCTCCTGAGCCTTAAGTTTTTCTTTTTAATCTCGATTATGATCGAGTAGCTTAGTACCGATATTATAGGAAAAACAGATGCAAATGCGATCAAGCCAAATCCGTCGATCAACGGGTTTCTGCCCGGTATGTTCGTGGCCAACCCCAATCCCAACGCTGTAACTAAAGGAACCATGATGGTGGAGGTAGTCACCCCACCCGAATCATAAGCCAAGGGGATTATCTGCCTGGGAGCGAAATAGGTAAGAATCAATGTTATAACGTAACCTGCAAGAATATACAGCCATAGAGGTCTGCCGGAAAATATACGCCACACACCCATTGTCAAACCTATTGCCACTCCGGTGGCTACAGCATTTCGAAGCGCAAAATTTTTAAGTCCACCGGCGGTGAGTTCTTCAGCTTTTCTGGCGACAGCAAGGAGGGCCGGCTCTGCAATGGTTGTCGTATAACCCATTAAAAATGCAAACAGCAAAGCCCATATCTTGTTACCGGGTAATGAAAACCTATGAGCCATGCTTTCACCTATAGGAAATACCGCCGTCTCCAGGCCAATCAGAAAGAAGTAGAGTCCGGCTATAACCGCTAGAAAACCTACAACAATTGCCTTAGTGTTCGGAATTGGCCGGCGCAGAATCCCAAGCTGAAAAAAAATGACGACAACCGCTACCGGAATCACATCACGGATAACCGAGACTAAATCTAGAACCCTATCATGTAAAAAATTCAACACAAATGAAAGTAATCGGTTTTCACATAATTATGAGGCCATATCCCATAACCGTGATAATGGGAAGAAGTGAAGCAAAAGCTATGAGACCGAACCCATCAATTAACGGGTTTCTTCCGCCGATTGAACTCGCAAGACCGATTCCCAATGCTGTCACCAACGGCACCGTTACCGTAGAAGTTGTAATTCCGCCGGCGTCATAGGCAATCCCTATGATCTCCCTTGGAGCAAATATGGTGATGGTCATCACAGCAATATAACCGCCGATAAAATAGTAATGTATGGGATGGTTTAAAAGTATCCGCATAACACCTATAACAATGCCGAGCGCCACACCTATGGCTACGGTGTTTCGAAGAGCGAACGCTGTTATTCTGCTTTCCGTCATTGTCTCGGCTTTTTGAGCAATTGCAATCAGCACCGGTTCGGCTATGGTGGTGGAGTAACCAATAGCGGCAGCGAAGATTAACAACAACCAGATATTTCCTTTTGCGGCAAAAGAAAATGCCATTGATTCGCCCAGAGGGAAAAGCCCTGTATCCAAGCCCAGCATAAACAGAAAAAGCCCAAAGATCAACAAAAACATACCCAGCGCCAGTTTATATGGGTTGATGAACGGCTCTTGGATGACAGCAAGCTGAAAAAATAGAATAACTATAACCAGCGGAGCTACATCCAAAAAGGATTTATAGAAAAGATAAAAGAAATTTTTCATGTAATCATCTGAAAACTCTAAACTCAGATGTCTAATCTACCGTAGCCGAACAGGCGTTGAGAAAGCAACTCTACGGCAAGATCAGAACTTACACAAAAAACTTAAATTTATTTTTTAACTAAAGCCTATTTATGCGATTTATAAGCCTGTCCTGGTCTAAGTTGTTGAAATTTTGTATCTTCTTCCGTCTTCACCTGCCTGAAAAATTCACAACTCAAACACGTCAGTTTTTTCTCTGCAAAAGTTCCCTGAACCTTTCCTCCGCACATTGTTCCTGTAACCGCCCAGCAGATTCTGCCACCATTTTTACCACCATTTAATTTATCACTTGCAACATCTGTCGCTGCAGGACATTTACCAAGCAAGGCCACATTGACACCACCCGGCTCTCTACCACATTTTTTAACCTCCCAACAATTCTGTTTCAGCATTTTGCACTCTCCTTTCACTTTGTTTATTTCTGTAAATTAAGGCGCCGAACCCTGCTTTACTTAGAGACATTCTTTATATATTTATCGGTCATTTCATCTGTTTTCTTAAGTTTTTATCCTGTTTGTTTTTACTCTGTCAAGAGCTGAAAAGTCTTACGCCAATGCATCAGAAGAAGCTGAAAAAACCATATCTTAATGGCTACCGGATGAAGGATACAGGATGAGGAAACTGATTTTATTTCGGTTAAAAACATTTTAAACCCCTCACATAAAGGCAATTAATACGTGTTAAAATACGCTCACCAAAAGGCATTAACACATCACCCATTAAGTGAATATTTCATTATGAAATTATGAAATATAGTACTTTGTTGTAACAGCCAGTACCCATATTAATAATTTTATGCTTGCTGCCAATGAATCCGGTGTCATGAAAAATATTATGAAAAATATTATAAATATTCTATTATCTATTGTTTTCTCGTTTACTTTTTTCTTTTTCAGCGGATGTTCAAAAGTTGAAAATAAAACAGGCGAACGCATAGTCAACTTCGCCGTGGGCGGAACTCCGGACGAGTCGGCATTCTGGGAAGAACTGGTCAGGAATTTCGAACAGAAATCCGGCATTAAGGTGACAATCCAGCGCCAGCCGACCGATACTGATCTAAGACGGCAGGGACTTGTGATCCCTCTTAAGTCCGGGCAGGCTGACCCGGATGTTTTTCTTATGGATGTGGCCTGGCTCGGTCAGTTCGCCGCCTCGGGCTGGCTGAAACCGCTTGATATCCATACGGGCAAAGGGAAAAATCCGGACCTCAGCGTTTTTTTCGAAAAAATCATAACTCAGGCAGACACGTATGATGAACAGTTGGTCGCCCTTCCTGTATACGTGGACGGCGGGCTGCTTTATTACAGAAAAGATCTTCTTGATAAATTTGGATATAAAAAACCTCCTGAAACATGGGCGAAGATGGCCGAATATTCGCACGAGATACAAAATGAGCTTCGGAAGACCAACCCTGACTTCTTCGGCTTTGTCTGGCAGGGCGCCCAGTACGAGGGGCTGATCTGTAACTTCCTGGAGTTTGCAGCATCGAACAATGGAGGGTTTTTCACTGATAAAGGAATTCTTTCCCTGAATACCAAGCAGAACATTGAAGCCCTGGATTTCATGAGAGGACTCATTCAGGAACAAAAAATTTCTCCACCCAATACCTACACCGAGATGAAGGAGGAAGAGGTAAGAAATTATTTTCAATCAGGCAACGCCCTGTTCGAGCGCAACTGGCCCTACGCATGGAAGCTTCACCAGTCGGCAGATTCCGCGGTGAAAGGCAGGGTCGGAATCGCCCCGTTGCCGCACTTTCCTGGAGGAACAAGCGCATCAACCCTTGGCGGATGGCACATAGGTATTTCTAAATATTCCGATGCAAAATCAGACAGCTGGAAATTTGTAAAGTTCATTGTTTCACGGGAGACCCAGAAGAAACTCGCACTGGAACTCGGCTGGAGCTCCGGACGAAAAGATATATATAAAGATCCAGACATCCTAAGCGCCCTGCCCCACTACGCCGCTCTGGCAGTTGCATTCGACAACGCTGTTGCGCGGCCTGCTCTTCCATACTACACCCAACTCTCCGAAGTAATACAACGATACGCAAACATGGCGATAAGCGGTAAAGTATCCGCTGCCGAGGCCCTTGCCAAAGCCGAAGACGAACTGCGGGCGATTGCCGGCAGGTACCGGGTTAAATAAGTGCGGCAGCATACTTTCGGACAGCGCAAAGAGGCCTTACTTTTCATTCTTCCACTTGCCCTGTTTCTTGGCGTTTTTGTGCTAACTCCTGTTGCTGGAACAATTATAGGCGGCATGTTCCGGGATACAACGTTTCTTAAAAAAGAATTCATTTTCCTGGATAACTACCGGACACTTTTTGCCGATGCTGCTTTCCGGCAGTCTTTTCGCTTCACCCTCCTCTTTGTTGCAGTTTCTGTTCCGCTCGAACTGGCCCTTGGAACCGTGTTTGCCCTTCTGGTGAATCAGCCGCCGGTACGCTTTCGAACAGCGCTGCGCGTATCTGTTTTGATCCCATGGGCCATTCCTGCCGCAATCTCCGGGCGCATATGGGAACTCATTTACAACTACAACTTCGGACTTGCCAACTACCTGCTTAGCGCTCTTGGAATTAGATCGGAACCCGTAAACTGGCTGGGCAACGATATGAGCGCGTTTTTTTCGCTTGTAGCAGCGGATGCATGGAAGACAACCCCTTTTATGGCGATAATACTGCTGGCCGGTCTTCAGGCAATCCCAACCGAACTATATCAGCAGGCGGAAATTGACGGGGCAGGTTTTTTAAAAAGATTTATTCGAGTCACCTTGCCGATACTGAAACCGGTGATGGTAGTTGCCCTGGTATTTAGAACAATCGACGCTATTCGTATATTCGATATCGTCTATGTAATCACCCATGGAGGGCCCGGCGGCTCGACCAGTTCGCTTTCGCTTTATGCCTATAAATATTTCCTGGCAGGCGACTTCGGCTACGGCTCTGCCGTCTCCTTTATACTCTTTCTAACAGCACTCGGTCTGTCACTAATTTATATCAATCTTGGCGCATTCAGAAAGGAATTCAGAAAGGAGCTACCATGAGTGAAGACAGAATGAGGATGATTTTGTTTCTTTCGGGAAGCTCGGCAATGCTGCTTTTCTGTCTTACTCCTTTTTTATATATGGTGATTATAAGCTTAAGCGGCAACCCGGATTTTCTCTCTACAAAGGTTTCTTTTGAGCCGAATCTTGACAACTATATTTTAATCCTTACAAACTCTACACTGCATTTTCCGGATTATATGCTTAACAGCCTTATTGTATCCGGCATGAGCGCACTCATCTGTGTTCTGACAGCCTCCCTTGCCGCTTATGCCATAACCAGGCTTCCAGTGCCGGGAAAAGTTTTTATTCTGCTTTTTGTCCTTGCTGTCTCGATGTTTCCACAGATAAGCCTGGTAGGGTACCTGTTTAAACTGATGACAAACCTGGGATGGATAAATACCTACCGTGCCCTCACCCTGCCGTATGTCGCATGGATACTACCGCTTTCGCTCTGGATACTCGTCAGTTACTTCTCCCAGATTCCAGGCGAACTTGACAAGGCCGCCCTGATAGATGGATGCTCGCGATGGCAGATTCTGATCAAAGTGATCTTTCCGGTTGCTGCGCCAGGTATTTTCTCTACACTGCTTCTTGCATTTATATTTGCCTTTAACGAATTTCTCTTTGCCTTAATGCTTACAACCGATCACGGCGCCCGTACAATACCGGTCGGAATCGCATCCTTCCAGGGTCTTCACGGCGAACTCCCCTGGGGTACTATAATGGCGGCATCAACAACAGCGACAATCCCGCTGCTTATTCTGACCATGGTATTTCAACGCCGTATAATTCAGGGCCTGACCCGCGGAGCTGTGAAGGGATGAGACTGCGGCTTGTCGGGATAACAAAAAAATTCCTTTCGTTTCGCGCGCGCGGCGCTGCCCTGGATGGATTAAGCTTTGAGGTGAAAGACGGAGAATTTTTCGTTATCGTAGGGCCAAGCGGATGCGGAAAGTCCACGCTGCTTAATATTATCGCCGGGCTCGAAAAACCTACCGAGGGTGAAGTATGGTTTGACGACAAACCGGTAGCCTCGCACAAACAGGGTATTTTCGTAAGCCCGCGGAAGCGAAATGTTGCGATGGTGTTTCAGAGCTACGCACTGTACCCCCACCTTAATGTTTTCGAAAATATAGCCTTTCCTTTAAGAGTTACGCGGCTTGATAAAAGGCAGCTCGATGACTCTGTTAGGGGTGCGGCCGATAAAATGGGGATTTCACATCTGCTTGCTGTCAGGCCCAAGGAGTTAAGCGGCGGAGAACGCCAGCGTGTGGCGATCGCACGGGCCATTGTGCGCCAACCCAACCTGTTTCTTCTGGACGAACCGCTCTCAAACCTCGACGCCCGGCTAAGGCTGGCCACGCGCACGGAGTTGAAAATCCTTCAGCGCAGCCTTGGCGTTACAACCGTTTATGTAACCCACGACCAGGTTGAAGCAATGACACTTGGCGATAAAATAGCTGTAATAAAAAGCGGCAGGCTTCAACAGGTAGGCACGCCCATGGAACTCTATGACAAGCCTGCAAACCCGTTTGTGGCCGGGTTTATCGGTTCTCCTCCTATGAACATTTATGAAACCAGGCTTACATTTGACGGCACGGCAGCACAGGTGAAAATAGGTGGTGAAACTATTCAAGTGCCGGATTCACTCTGCCAGCCTCTCGGGAATTTTAAAGACCGTGATATAGTCCTAGGCATCCGGCCGGAGCACGTCTCATTAAAGCCGGACGCAGGCCCGGGACTGAAGGCGAAAATAGATTCCATTGAACCCCTGGGCAGGGAAACGCTTGTGCATCTAAGAGTCGGCAGCGAGAGTATCTCCATGTTATCAACCGACACAACACTGCGTGAGGAAGATGTCGTAAGGATACATCCGGATATGGATAAGGCACACGTTTTCTCTTTGGAGAGCGCAGGCGGATGACTGTCAAGCCAAAATAGAAATGTCCTGTTTTTATGTTTGAATCCTCATCTCTTTATTTTTAATAGCTGACTTATAATTCCTCCTACCTGGATCATCTCGCCAAAATAATGCTTCCGCTCCCTCCAACGACGATGTGACCTCACCTGTCTCTATCAGCCATAGACGTAATGTCTCATCACTTATATCTATCCCTTCCATTTCAGATCGTGATATTATGCTCACTTTAGCCAGGAGTTCGGCCTTATATGCGGTTCCTGTCCGTCAGCTCGCAGGTTTGCACTCAGGCTGCCTTCGGATGTTCGGTCACCCTTCCACCCTTGCCTTTGGCTAGTACTTTTTAAAGTTGACAACTTGTCAACTTCCTGGAAAATGTACAGGGGACTTACACCCCATAAGATCATGCCCATGCCGGGCACACACAAATCAATGCACAGGAACTTTACCTGCGCTCGTTCCTCGCTCCGGTAAAGTCCGGTGATTTCTGCGTTAGAGTACTAATTGCTTGACATAAATAAAGTGATACTATAGTATTACTATTGTGAAAACAGAATTAGTTACAACACTAAAAAGACAGGCTACAAAAATTCTTGCTGAGTTGCATGCCACCAAGGAAACGGTTCTGATCACAGAACACGGAAAGCCATCTGCTTATCTATTAGACGCCGAAGCATATGAGATGATGGAAAATAGGATGAAGATTCTGGAAGGTATAGCAAGGGGTGAGCGAGCTATACTGGAAAACCGTGTTGTGAAGCACTCTGAAGCAAAGAAAAAAATGAAAAAGTGGCTCGACTAATTTGGACAGAACCAGCACTCTCAGACCTTGATGAAATAGCTGAATACATTGCCCTTGATAATCCAGATGCAGCAAAGAAGCTGGTTCAAAAGGTCTTTCAAAAGCTTGAGCGGTTAGAGCGGCATCCTCAGTCAGGGCGAAAACCACCAGAGATCAAAAAGACTTCATACAGAGAAGTTATAGTTGCTCCATGTCGAATATTCTACAGAATAGACAAAAAAAACATATATATATTGTATGTGATGCGTGGTGAGAGGCAACTCAGAAAGTACTTGCTGGAAGAACGAGGGAAAGAGACAAAGAGGAAATAAGATATTCTTTAAACACATGCGGGACACAGGTTGGTTTTAGATAGTGCCTCTATTTCAATTCAAACGGATAAGATGAAAAGATAACAAACGGATGCATTCGAATGCAAACCAGCGGTGACCTTTTTGCAGGGAACATCTTATGATTTGCAATTAGACAATAAACAAGTAGAAAAACTGCTTAGAGGCGAAGGGAATACGATTTATATGAAAGTTATCGCCGAGGTATGTCTTCATTGTGGAGAACGGTTATACTCTGAAGATGTAGTCAAATCATTTGAAGAAATTCGAGGCAAACTACGAAACCAGGAATTCAGCCATGAAGAGCAATAGGCTATTTTCATCCCTCAAACATATCAACACCACCCTATTGTTGTGCATGATTATTTTATCGGGGTGCGGAGGTGGCGGAGGTGGCGGGCCTGAAAATAATGTTTCTCCCGGCTATCTCACATTGAACTACTTCCCGTTTTATGTCGGCGATGCTTATAAATATCGCTCTGTTGATGGTTCAGATTCTTCTATCTATCTCACTGAGGTCGACACTATCTCTGTAACAAACTCAGATTTTTTGATTAGCTATCAAGACTCCGATGGTACCTATGAGGAAGAGATTAGAGTGGAAAACAATATAATTACAGTTGTATCCTCCACAGATAGCTCAGTTCCAAAAGGATCAGTCCCTCAAATCTTATATGATCTATCAATAAACGAAAACGAAACCAAGACCATTGGCACTAAATCAAACCTACCTTTTGAAGATATGGATGATGATGGGATACAGGAAACTATAACTACATGGACAGTAACCCAGACCCTTTTACCCAGAGAGACAACAACAGTAGAAAGCATGACTTTCCCTGATTGCGCAAAGATAAAGACTTCCATCAACAGCCTGATAAAAACCTCCTCAGGTATTGATGTCTCGATACAAAGTATTACTACTGAGTGGCGTGCTTCTTATATTGGTTTGGTCAAGTCCACATCGGAGGTTACCGTTACCAGTACCGGATATTCGATTTCATACACAGACACAGATGAGCTCCTTAAATACGTTATAAATGGAATAGAAGGGGGTGATTGGACACCTCCCGAGATCACTGCCAATGCGACACAACTTACGAACCAATTATATACCCAAGTTTCTGGAGTAACTGAGAGTGGAGCAACAGTTACCGCCACGACTGATGTTGCTTCCGTTTCTACAACAGCAGATATCAATGGCAACTATTTAATAGACGTACCTCTAGAGCCAAACAAAGTGAACGAGATAAGCGTTACATCAGCTGATTTCGTCAAGAATCAAAAGAACACGATTGTTTCTGTCACTCAGGACAGCGTTCCACCTACCTCTGTTGCTGCCACGGCATTGCTGTCCAGTGGTTACGTTAGCCTTTCGTGGTCTTCATCCTCGGATGCCAGCGGAATTGCAGAATACCGAATCGTGAGCAATTCAATCCCCATCGGTGCAACGTCCGGAACAAGCTGGAGAGATTCTTCTGTGAATCCCGGAGAACAGATAACCTATCTTGTTCTTGCCGTTGACAATGCTGGAAACATCTCGATTTCAAGTCCATTATTTTTCACCATTCCCCCAGGCGGCATAGGCGTCTTCAACACTCAGTATCAGCTTTCCTGGCCCGCTGACGTTGGCACAATTCAGAATCTATCTGTCGTGGATGTAGATAATGATGGCAACCGCGATCTGCTTGCTTTTTCTGAAGCATGGTCTGGATATAGATATATATTGACTTCATTGGGGCCGGTTTCTGAAACTATCACGTTTTCCATGACAACGTTCCCGCCAGGGGAACCATTTGTAACCTCTCCCTTCTTGGTTGATATCAATAACGATAGTCGTCCTGAAATACTTTCTTCAAGAGGCGGTATTAACGATGGGCCAAAGGTTTTATTGTGGGATATGCCAACTGAGCTATGGACTCAGATTTCTCAAGCGTGGAGTGAATACAATATTTATTATGATACTTTTGGAGATATGGATGGCGACGGGATACTAGATTTGCTCGGTATTAAGCTGGTGGGTGACAGTTCGGCAAATCAATTTGAAACGTTTATATATCGTGGCATCGGTGACGGAACGTTCAATGACAAAGGAAAAATTGCAACGGGTATAACTTCTGCTGATTGGAATATGGTTTCAAATGTTCGTACTTCAGATTTTAATCGTGACGGGAAAACAGATGTTATTTTCTGGGCCGACAACAATCTCAGCATATTTCTGGGCCAGGGATATGGTTCTTATTCGTTGTCCAACACACTTCCCGTTTTCTCGTGCAATTATTTTCGCTGTAACTACCTGATCGCCGATATCAGTGGAGATGGCTTCCCTGACATCATTTACGATGATGTACCTGGTTCACCGCGTGATATCAGAGTTTTCATCAATGATGGCAACGGGTACTTTCCCGTATCGTCAGTGGCGACAAGTATCGGTGAAAGTTGGGAGTTTGCGACAGGTGATTTGAATGGTGATGCTATCCCTGACCTGATTGTAGAAAAGGGGGGGCAAACTGCAACTATCTGGTGGAGCGCAGGGGATGGTAGTTTTACTTCCGGACCTGTTTTCACAGTGTCTTACTTTGACAAGATACTGACTACAGATATCGATCGTGATGGAGATGTCGATGTAGTGGCATACGGCTCCCCAGGCGGCGCGAGCAATGATGCTGAAATAAAGATTTTTATAAACGAATGAAAATACATCGTAGGGCCAACTTGAAGAACAATCTTGGCAAGTATGTGCTTTTCTCACTAAGGTCTAGCCCACCTTTTGCGCCCTCTGCAGTAAAAAGAAAACAACAGAGGGCGCAAAAGCGGCGGTAGGTGTTACGGTTCCACTAACACCGGTACGGGTGTAGTAGAGCACTGATAGTAATAAACATCATCTCCAATATCTAAGTCGGAACAGCTGGTAGTCGTAGTCGTTGACAGTCCCAGACCCAGCCGGCCGTATTTGTTCGTTCCCCACGTCCAGATCGTGCCGTCGGATTTAAGTGCGATACCGTGTCCCCATCCAGCTGCAATTGCATCAACGTCCGTAAGCCCGATTACCTGAACCGGCGTGGAGCTTCTTGTCGTTGTTCCGTCTCCCAGCTGACCGTAGTTGTTACCTCCCCAAGTCCATACTGTTCCGTCACTTTTAAGCGCAACTGCATGATCGCCTCCGGCCGCGATGGCGACGGAGAAGATGGAGCATCTAATGGTTATATTGGTTACATCCGCACCGTTTATTGTTCCGCTGCCGTTATTGACTCGGCAAATTTGGTTATCCGGCTGGGTTAAAACCGTAACATCGTAGGTTGTCAAGTCGGAAACCGGTGTGGAAAAGGTAAAGACTCCGTTTGCCGTAATCTCAAAATCATCCCTGCCGTTGTTTAAAAGAACAATCGTTTCACCATCGGCAAGTTCGTTTACTATACCGCCAACGTTGTAAGAAGCGACGGAAGGATGATGCCTATGATGTTCCCTTTCCTTCATCCCCTTGGAACGCGCCTCTGCAACACCGCCGGCAAAAAGAAGAGCGAATAAACCCATAAAAAAATTAAACCATGTTTTTTTCATCTCAACTCTTTCTTGAGTAACCTTGAATAACGAATTTTAACTACAGGTGGGTAGACTGAAGGCCGAAGGCACAAATACCCCTTATTGTTAAGCAAGTTTTATGCTACTAACGTAACCACTTGATTTTATATGATTTTTAGAAATAGCCAATTTTCAAAAAATAGAAAGTGTAAAGTTTTCCGACAGTGAAACCATGCCAAAGGCGTGGCGATCTTAATTGGTCGTCCCTGCATAGACGTTTTTTCCAGGGACGACTAATTCACCAGACCGATATAATAAAAATAGACCTTGTGCGCCTTGATGATCCGCTTACCGAAGTTAATGATAATGTCCTTTCTTGCCATATCGCCTCCTTACTAAAATCAGGCAATATAGCACCTACAAGTTAGGATATTTCTATTTTGGTTTGACACTTGCAAACCGGTGGTATTGATTCGGCTGATACCCGGTGTTATATTGAAACATATTTAAGGTATCATATTAAGAAGTAACCCTCTCTTTACAATAATATGCAAGCAGATAAATTTTATTTAGTCGTTTTATTATTATTTGCACTTCTTTTTTCTCAGACAGAGGCGTTGTCTTCTTTGGAGTCATCCACAGGTCCCCCTTCTCCAGCCGGAGATGTGCAGACGAAGAAAACCAAGTCTGTCAGTATTATCAATATTGATGAACAGGTGGACGCAGGATTGTATTATTTTCTTAAGCGAGCAGTCGAAGAGGCTCTTGAAGAGAAACCGGATGTGATTATCTTTAAAGTGAACACATTTGGTGGTGAACTTCACTCGGCTTTCGAAATTGTTGAACTCATTTTATCCATATCACAGGCAACCACATATGCCTATGTTCACCAGAAAGCCATATCAGCAGGCGCTCTTATTTCTCTGGCCAGTAACAATATTGTGATGGAGAACGGCACCACCATCGGAGATTGCGCTCCTATAACCCAAACTCAAGAGGGTATTAAGGTGGTGGGCGAAAAAATACAATCCCCTTTACGAGCCAAATTTAGGGCTCTGGCAGAAAAGAACGGCTATCCCAGCTTGCTTTCACAAGCCATGGTCACCATGGAGATGGAAGTGATCGCTGCTTATCCCAAAAGTGGTGCAACAAATAAGGCTGATTACTATACGGCAAGGCAGTGGGAAGGCCTGAGCAAAGAGGAAAAATCCATATACAGTAGCCATAAAATAGTTGTGGAAAAAGGAGAACTACTTACTATGACGGATAAGGAGGCCTATGAGTACGGCTTTTCACAGGGTTCCTTCAGCAGTCTTGATGATTTTATCGAAAGCCGAAGCTGGCGGGTTATATCTGAACACGAAACCAACTGGTCGGAAGACTTAGTGCGTACCCTGGGCAAGTTCGCCCCAATACTCATGCTTATTGGTTTTGGATGCTTGTACATGGAGTTAAAAACACCTGGTTTTGGTGTTTTCGGGATTGTGGGAATAGTAATTCTTTCCATCGTGTTTGGCAGTAAATACCTGGTGGGCCTGGCTGACTACACGGAACTGCTTTTGCTGGTCGTAGGAAGTATCCTTTTTCTGATAGAGATATTCGTTTTCCCGGGCACGTTATTTTTTGGTGTTACAGGAGTGTTTTTTATAATTGTAAGCCTGATTCTGTCAATGCAGGGTTTTAATATTCCTGACCCAAAATTTCCATGGGAAATGCAGACACTGCTTAACAATATAGCGCTTACTCTGGGTATGGCTCTGCTTGCTCTTATTGTGCCTTTTCTTGGCATTAAATATATAGTTCCTCATATGCCAAGAAACATGCGCGTTATTCCGGATACCACTCTTAAAAACGCTAAGGTCACTACAGTTGAGTCTGAACTGAGGCCGGGAATGGAAGGTGTATCTAAGACCTGGCTACGGCCATATGGAAAGGCTGTTTTTGATGGTAAGTTGTACGAGGTGCAGGCTGTCAGCAACTTTATTGAAGCAGGCAGAAAGGTGGAAGTGGTTTCGGTCGCAGGCAATAAAGGTACGGTTAAAGAGGTAGGTGCGTGAAGTTAGTGTTGCCCATTGTTCTACAAGCCATTGCGTTTGTCGTAGGGGTGGCGGAAATTTTAATTCCATCTTTCGGAATACTTACCCTGATTGCCGTGGCCTTATTTGCGTACTCTTGGTATTATATTTTACAGCATCTATCCGGAACTGCTGTTTTGGTTTTTGGTATCGCTGATATCATCATGATTCCTGTGGTGATTAAAATAGCTTTAAAATGGTTAAAAACTTCAAGTCTTTCTCTTAATACTTCCTTGCCCTCTGGAACCGGGCTTCAGGAGCAAGAGGAGAAATGGAAGGCACTTGTAGGACAACAAGGCAAAGTTGTCGCCACTCTTCGTCCGGGTGGCCAAATTCAGGTAGGGGATGTGATTTATGAGGCCACCACGCTTGGTGATTTTATAGAGAAAGAAACCACTGTTCAGGTGGTTTCAGTTGAAGGCAACAAGATAGTTGTTGAATCACTTACAAAAACAGCGGAGGATCTGACATGATGAACCTGAATATTGCAGTTATTTTTCTTATCATTGCCGTTGTATTCGGCATGGTTATGGCCTTTTTCATCTTCAGTTTTTTCAGTCTTTGGTTGCAGGCTTTTTTCTCCAAAGCCGATGTCTCTTTCTTCTCTCTGATTGGTATGAAGTTGAGGAAGGTCCCTGCACGTGAGGTTGTTGAAGCAAAGATTATGGGGGTTAAAGCAGGGCTGGCGCTGGATACATCCGCCCTGGAGGCCCACTATATGGCAGGCGGGCATGTATTGCGGGTGGTGCAAGCCCTGATTGCCGCCGATAAGGCTAATATGGCATTGAGTTTTAATAGGGCGGCCGCAATCGATCTGGCAGGCCGGAATGTTCTGGAAGCCGTGCAGATGTCGGTGAACCCCAAGGTGATCGAGACTCCACTGGTAGCGGCAATGGCCATGGATGGTATCCAGCTTAAAGCCATTGCCCGTATTACCGTGCGAGCCAACCTGGACCGCCTGGTGGGAGGAGCAGGAGAGGAAACAGTTTTGGCCCGTGTGGGCGAGGGTATTGTCTCTACTATTGGTTCTTCTGAAAAACACAAACATGTTTTGGAAAATCCGGATTTAATATCTAAATCCGTTTTGTCCAAAGGGTTGGATACTGGAACTGCATTTGACATTCTTTCGATTGATATTGCTGATGTGGATGTTGGTAAGAATATAGGAGCCGAGCTCGAAACCGATCGAGCCGAGGCGGATAAAAAGATCGCGCAGGCCAAGGCTGAAGAAAGAAGAGCCATGGCAGTTGCCTCCGAGCAGGAAATGATAGCTCGTGTGGCCGAGATGCGGGCCAAGGTGGTAGAGGCAGAGGCCGAAGTGCCCCTAGCCATGGCTGAAGCGTTCCGTAAGGGTAATCTGGGTGTAATGGATTATTACCAGATGAAAAATATAAATGCCGACACCTCCATGCGTGAAAATATTGCTAGTGCGGGTGAGGAGAAGGACGAAGAAAAATGAGCCTTGATGCCATAATCTTCATACTGGCTGTTATTTATTGGGTTTTCTCCTCGATCCTGGGACATCGCAAGAAAAAGGCCCAGAAAGAAGCAATGAAGCGGCAGGAGGCGGCTCCTGCCCCTGCCGCTTCTGCAACTCATACGGATGATGGATCACCTTCCAATCTTGAGACTGTTTCCAGGATAGCAAAAGCTCTGGGTATTTATGTCCCCGAGGAAATCTCTCCGCTGCCTCCTCCCAGTTATTACGAACCGGAGTCTGAGGAGGAAGAAAAGCCGAAACCACGACTGAAGGTTGTAACAAAAAAGGGCTTATCCCCCAAAGAACCGGCACAAGGTAAAAATAAAACAGACAGATATTCGGTTAAACGGGAAAAACGTCGTCCGGGTCTTAGTTTGGCACAGCTGAAACAAGGTCTTAATTCCCCATCAGAGGTAAGGAAGGCGGTTATATTTAAAACAATCCTGGATTCGCCCCCATCCGTTTATAAAAGGCGTTTCACCCACTGATATAAGCACCAGTTTTTTCGGTCTAGCTGCTTTAACCGGTCTTATAAGTCCTGTCTGTCTCTTATTTGTTAAAAAACTTCTTATGAAAATTGTCATAATAACCAGTGACGAGCCTTTTTATCTGCCCCTGACTTTTCATAAACTACTGGAGAGTTCCGCCAGTAACAGTATAAAAAGAATTATTCTTCTGCCCCCGACAGCCAAGAAAAGAACCTGGAAAACCATTATCGAAGAGCAGATGGGATTCGGACTTCTGTATTTTATTTACAGAACAGTTCAATATATGGTTTTTAAAGTATTATCACGTATAAATCTGAAGATCAAAGGAAGATACTACTCGATAGAAGCTGTTGCAAAGGCTTATAAAGTTGGTTTGTCAAAAGTTCGTAATATAAACTCCGATCAAGCACTTGATATCATCAGACAAGAAAAACCTGATTTAATGATTTCCCTCTCTGCAAGCCAGGTATTTTCTGAAAAAGTTATCAACCTTCCTAAATGGGCGACACTTAATGTACATAACGCTCCTCTACCTAAGTACCAGGGTTTGATGCCGAGTTTCTGGGTGCTTTATCACGGTGAAAAAGAGACCGCCACTACAGTACACCTAATGGATAAAAAGATCGATACAGGGGATATTGTTGTACAGAAGAAAGTGCCGATTTCTGTAGATGAGACTATAGACTCTCTTATTAAAAAAACAAAGCTTTTAACGGTTGATGCCCTGCTTGAGACTTTTGCTATATTTCAAGAGTATGACGGAAAGCCGCCTGTAATGGCCAACAGACCGGAAGAGGCTACGTATTTTGGATTTCCCTCTAAAAATGATATTAAGGAATTCAGGCGAAGGGGAAAAAGATTTTTATGCAGACACATTTAATGACAGTTGACATTGAAGATAATTTTATATTGGAAGAGCTGGCATATAAAGAAGATTGGCCTAAGTATGAGGGGCAGGTGGTCGAAAACACGTTGCGAATACTTTCACTGCTCAGAAAGTATAAAACAAAGGCTACTTTCTTTGCCGCTGGCATGGTTGTAGAGAGACGACCGGAACTTATAGATCACATAATGAGAGATGGTCATGAAATTGCCTCGCACAGTTATTGGCACACTTCACTAAAACTTATGTCTGCTGATGAGTTGGAAGATGACATAAAGAAGTCAACAGAAGTACTATCTTCGATGACCGGGCAGAAAATAATTGGTTTCAGGGCCATGGGATATTCTATTCCTGAAGATGAAACCGCTTTTTACGCTTTACTGAAAAAATATGGATATAAATATGATTCGAGTAAGAAGAGGGCGGACGGAGGTGGTTGCCAGACGATAGAGAAAGACGATGTATCCCGAGTTTTTCCCTCTTCTGTTAACATATTAGGACTGAAAACCATATTTTCAGGTGGAACATATCTCAGGTGGCTGCCGGAGTTCGTTATAAACAAAGGTTTTTCACAGTATATCAGGGCCAACCAACCTGTTATGATATATGTGCACCCATGGGAGTTCAACAAAGACCAACCAAAAAGAACAGTCCGCTTAAAGTATCAAATATTGCAGTCACCTCTTACTTTCAGCACAGAGAGAAAACTGAATAATTTGCTTAAGAAACATAAATTTGTATCAATCAAGCAGTATATGGAAATCTGATTAATGCATGTCTTGCAGCTTAATAATTATCACTTTATCAAAGGTGGCGCAGAGCGATACTATTTTGAGATTTCGAAGGTCCTGGAAGATCATGGTCATAAAGTGCTTCATTTTTCGGTAGATGACCAGGACAATATTCCGTCTCCGTATTCTGCTTATTTTGGCAGAGCTATGAGTTTTGATACAGGCCAGGGTGTATTTAAAAAGATTGAAACAGCATTCAGAATGCTTTATTCATTCGAGAATAAAAATAAGATGAGGAGTTTCCTGGCTGAATATGATATTGATATCGCTCATGCTCATAATATTTATCACAGGGTCTGTCCATCCGTGTTCGACGTGCAAAGGGAAAAGAATATTCCTATTGTCATGACCCTTCATGACTATAAGCTCGGATGTTCTATATACACATTTTATAGAGACGGCAGGATATGTACCGAATGTTTATCTGCTGGTAAAAGCAGGATAATCAAAAACCGCTGCACAAAGGGTCAATTAACGCTCAGCCTGTTTCACTGGCTGGAATCAAAGCTTCATGGTTTGCTCAATATATACAGCAAAAATGTAAGTTTTTTTATCTGCCCCAGTCTTTTTTCGCTTAAGAAACATGCCGAAATCGGGATAGCGGAAAACAAACTTGTACATATTGCAAATTTTATAAATGTGGTTGATTACGAGCCTGGTTATGAAAATAAGGACTATATTCTATTTGCCGGCAGACTATCCCAGGAAAAAGGTATTCTGACTTTGCTTAAAGCGATAAAAGATATTGATATAACTCTCAAAGTGGTCGGAGACGGTCCGATGAGAGATAAATATGAAGCTTATGCGACGGAACATAAAGTGAGTAATGTGGTCTTTGAAGGTTATAAATCTGATGAAGATCTGAGGTCTCTTTTTAGAAATGCTGCCTTTCTGGTGATTCCATCTGAATGGTATGAAAATGCGCCGATGACTATACTAGAAGCTTTTGCCTATGGTAAACCGGTTATAGGTGCGGATATTGGAGGAATACCCGAGATGGTGTTGGAGGGGCGGACAGGGTTCCTCTTTAAACCTGGAGATTACCAGGAATTACGTGAGAAAATAAAATATCTTTTAGTAAATCCATCAATGATCACCCAGATGGGCAAGAAAGCAAGAAAAAGGGCAGAAGAGGAATATAACTCAGAAACTCATTACCGGAAATTGTTGCATGTTTATGAGTCGGCTTCCGCCTAAGGTTTTTCCGTAACTTACGAACAGATCAAGATTGCAAAAAAGGAATTTAGTGTGAAAATAGCTTATGTAGTCCTTAAAGGCATGCCGATTGGCGGTGGAATAGAGAAGTATACTGAAGAAGTGGGCTCAAGGCTTGCCGATAGAGGACATGATGTTATTGTTTACACAACAAGGCATTATGGTTCTGTTGAGGGCAGCTTCAAGGGCATGACGATAAAAACGGTTCCGTCTTTCAGGAGCAAGAGTCTTGAAAAGATTACAGCGGCGTTTATGGCGACCATTTCCCAATGCAGGCAGAAAGAAGTAGATATTGTTCACTTTCATGCTTTCGGCCCTGCCATGTTCTGTTTTATTCCGAGGGTTAGAGGAAGAAAGGTTGTAGTTCAGGGCCATGGGATTGAGTGGATGCGGTCAAGGTGGGGCTACTGGGGTAAATTGTTTTTGAGATTAACGGAAATTCCGTCTGTTAAATTTCCTCATGTAGTAACAGCGGTTTCGCTGGTCCAGAAAGAGTATTTAATGAAGAAACACGGTGTAGATTGTGTTTATATTCCGACTGGTGTAAACCCACCTCAACCAGAAGAGCCGGACTTGATAAAACAGCACGGCCTTTATGGAAACGACTATATACTTTTTGTTGCGAGACTTGTAAGAGAAAAGGGGGCTCATTACCTTATCGATGCTTATAAACGGCTTAATACAGACCTGAAACTTGTAATTGCCGGTGATGTGGAGCATGAAAAGGCTTACAAAGAAGAGCTTTACCAGTTGGCGGCAGGTAATGACAATATTATTTTTACAGGTTTTGCTACTGACAAGATGCTGCATGAACTTTTTTCAAACTGTTATATGTTCGTCCTGCCTTCAGAGATGGAGGGACTGCCGATCGCCTTGCTTGAGGGAATGAGTTATGGAAACTGTTGCCTTGTAAGTGATATTCCTGAAAATCTTGAAGTCTTGGACGATAAAGGGTATACCTTCAAGAATAAAGATATAGATGATCTTTCTAAAAAAATAGACTATCTGGCTAAAAACAGTGATGCCGTGGCTTCTGTCAGACAAAAAGCCAAGACCCACGTTCTTGAGAACTATTCGTGGTCGATGGTTGCAAGTAAGATCGAAAAGTTATATACAACGTTACTGAATCAATAATTGGGTTATATTTAAATATAGTTGAATTGTTGATTTATGAAACCGGTCACTTGTGAAATTCAATTCTATCTATTTTGTCCTTGTATATGAGAATCTCAGGACCATAGTCCAGATCGATTGCGATGTCTTCTTCCTGTAGAAGACCTTGCATTGTATTTCCATTTTTTAACTTTATTTTTGTGACAACTCTGCCCTCTCCAATGAACTCTATGACCTCGATATTCGACGTTTTAGTCGGCACGGTTGCATATGATGTCTGCACTGTAACTGCCGGGGTTGTAACTAAACCGCTGAATATATCGCCGTTTTTAAGAATAGCAACGTCTTTTCTGGGGTAGTCTTTTCTTTCGTATGGAAGCTTTCTGATGCCCAGGCGTTTTATTTTTTCACGGCGAACTTTGATCTCCGGTCCGGTCGACAGTTTGAACCTGATATTTTTTTCAAGAACAAAACCACTGAAAACATCTCCGTTAATAACGATAATATTCTCGATATTAGCTATATCACCTTCAAGAAGAAGAGAGGCGATCTGGTCCTTTCTAAAAGCCAGCCGTGCATAAGAAGTTTGAATTCCAATCTGGTCGTTAAGCATGGTCCCTGTCAATGTATCGCCATTTTTTAATTCCATCACATCATATTTGGCTGTACCCCTAAACGCGGTAGTGTTACGGATTTTTGTTCCGAACGCCGCAATCTCCTCGAGCACAGCATAGTCTGATCCGTAGTTTGAATGAATCTCGAACTTCAAAAAAGAAGCAGTTGCAGGTTTTTTAATCTCAAAGGCTTGCAGATCCTGGCTTTTGCTTAGGGTGAATCTCTGAAGAATTTTCCATTGTTCGCCGTCGTTTGAGGTAAAGGCACTAATGTCTTTGACATGAACATTACGGTCATCCATCTGATCATTAAGAAACGCCAGTCTTTCGATCCGGTACGTATTTGGAAGTTTAATAATAACAAACGCAGGTTTTGACGAAAAAATCCAAGAGCAATAAGGAGCTCCGGCTGTCCCATCACCGTCAATAAGATAATCAGCGCCATAATTGCCCTCTTCAAGCTGCGATGAAGATATGGGCAATGCCCCATTTGCTTTAGATAGGATATTGTCGCCCCATTCCTGAGGAAAGCTGACCTGAGCAGCCTCGGTCTTTAAAGGAACGGCAATAAAAAAAGTATAGATAAGCAGCAGACTTAACAGTATTGGTCCGTATAGCGTTTTGTTTGAGTCATGTTCTGTAATTGTTGCCATTAAAGGGCCTCCTTAATTTCATATCGGTATTATGTCTGCTAAACACAAGATACTGTCAAGTATTTTCAGCGGCTGCAAAAAATACCACTTGAACCTAAAGGGGCAAATGCAATATATTATATGGATACTTAAACAGGAGACTACTGGAGGAAATACCATGGAAACACTAACGCTTGATGTAACTCTTAGGGAAAAAACAGGAAAAGGAGTTGCTCGCAAGTTGCGTATAGCGGAAAAACTGCCCGCAGTTTTAAACAGTGCAGGAAACACAGTTCCACTGGAACTTGAGAAAAAACCGATGCTGAAGCTGATAAACAGCCAAAAGAGCGGTCATACCCTGCTTACTTTGAATGTCAGCAATGCTTCTTCGGACAACAAGTCACGTACCGCGATTGTAAAGGACTTTCAGGTCCACCCGATAACAAACGAGCTTATTCATATAGATTTTAAAGAGATAAAGATGGATGAGAAAATCAGTATTACGGTGCCGGTTATCCTGAAAGGTGTTGCCAAGGGAGTAAAGGAAGGCGGCGTTATGCAGGTCATGACACGGAACGTAACAGTTGAATGTATGCCCGGAAACATTGTTGATTCAGTTGAATTCGACATCACCAATGTGAAGGCTAATTCCACGGTACATGCCTCTAGCCTTATACTACCTGAAGGTGTAGTGCTGAAAAGTTCTCCCGAGGCGGTTATTCTTGTTATAAGCACACCGCGTGCATCAGATGCGGTCTCTGAAGAAAAAACAGCTGTTGAAGAAACTCCAGCTCCTGAAAAAAGCGAGGAATAAAACCCGGCCTCCACTTACAAGCTCTGCCAGGATGAGAACCATAGGATTCTATTTATTATTAGTTGCTCAGTACCTAGGCTCCGGTTCTCAGTTATCTTTTTATGCCTAACTGGTTGATAGTGGGGCTTGGAAATCCCGGGTCCCGCTATGCTTCTACTCGCCATAACATCGGCTTTATGATTGTAGAAGCCTTCTCTGCTCGTTTCTGTATTACCCTCACCAAAAAATCATTTCAGAGTCGGTATGGACGTGGCTCTGTTTCCGGCCGCGAAGTGGTCCTGGTTAAACCGTTAACTTATATGAATAATAGCGGGGAAGCCGTGCGTGGCTTCATGCGTAATTTCGGCAGCGATATTCGGCTGGTAGTGCTTCACGACGACCTGGACAGCCCCCTTGGCAGGCTTCGCATCCGTGTCGGAGGAGGAGCAGGGGGGCACCGGGGGGTCGCCAGTGTTATTGACCATCTGGGATATAATGATTTTATCCGGGTAAAGGTAGGCATAGGGCGCGATAGCAGAATTCCTGTAGAAAAATATGTGTTGTCACGTTTCGGTAAAGATGAATATAAGATAATCGAGGAGTCGGTCTTTAATGCCGCCGAAGCTGTGGAGCTTATCATCACAGATGGAGTGCAGGCCGCAATGAATATGTGTAACCGTTCACAGAGTCTAGTTGACAGGAAACAGAAGAAATAAAGATTTAAGGTAAAGGGGCCAAGTGGTGGGATGAAAAGTACAAAGCTGAAGGGAGTCCTGCTTGTTGCCCTGATGGCGGCACTAATACTGCCTTGCAGCACCGGGGCCGGCACTAAAAGAAATACCGGGAAAAAACCTTTAAGCATTGTGGCAAGCATAGCGCCTGTTGCTGACTTTATCAGGCAGGTTGGTGGTGAGCGGGTTGAAATTACTCTGCTTCTGCCGCCGGGAGCCGACCCGCATACCTTTGAGCCCACACCCAAGCTTCAGTTCGCTCTTGCCAAAGCCGGGATTTTTATTAAAATCGGCGGGGGCATTGAGTTATGGGCTGACAGGATAGTTGCAGGCGCTGGTAAAAAGAGTCTCAAAACAGTAAGCCTTATCGAGGGATTGAAGCTAATTCCTTACAACAGAGAAAAACAGAGATATAAACCGTATTCAGGTGATAATCACATAACTAATCTTCGGGAGGGAAGAGGCGATCCTCATGTTTGGCTGGACCCAATCATTGTTGTGAGTATGGTAAAGCGTATTGCCGAAGCCATGTCCGACATGGATCCGGCCGGGGCGCCTCAATACTTTAAGCGGGCCAAGGCTTATGCGGAAGAGTTGTGGCGTCTTGATGAGGAAATAAAGGCAAGAGTTTCGAAGTTCAGTACCAGGGACTTTATCACATTTCATAACTCCTGGAATTACTTTGCACGCCGTTACGGACTTCACCTTGCCGGCGTGATAGAGGAGGCTCCCGGGCGGGAGCCCGGACCTCGCAAACTGGCTGAAATCATCAGGAAAATAAAAGATTTAAAGACAAAAGTTCTATTTGCCGAGCCGCAGTTCAGCCAACGTATCGCCAGGGCAGTGGCTGCCGAGTCAGGAGCCAGGATTCTTATTCTTGATCCGCTTGGGGGCTTGCCAGGCAGAGGGTCGTATCTGGAGATGATGCGCTATAACATTTCTATAATGGAAAAAGGCATGAGATAATATGACGAATACCCATGCCATAGATATCCGCAACCTTACTCTCGTCTATAACGGACGGGAAGTGCTGAGGGATTTATCTTTGTTTCTTGAAAAGGGCCGTTTTTTGGGTATTGTCGGCCCTAACGGCGGCGGCAAGACCTCACTTCTAAAAGTGATTCTGGGGTTGGCCAGGCCTTCTTACGGCAGTGTGCATATATTTGGAACAGCTCCTTCCCAGCTTGTTCGGAGCGGCAAGATCTTTGGCTATCTACCGCAAAGAAACGAAGGAGAACAGAACTTTCCCCTAAGAGCGATTGATGTGGTGATGATGGGACTTTACGGGCGTATAGGGCTTTTTCGTTGGCCTGGGAAAAAAGACCTTATGGAAGCCCGTAAGTGCCTGGAAATGATGGGCATATCAGACCTGGAAAAGGCGCCGTTTGAAACTCTCTCAGGTGGGCAGCAGCAACGTGTTTCGATCGCAAGAGCTCTTGCCGGCAGTCCGGCTATTCTTGTTCTTGATGAGCCTTCCACCGGTATTGATTCTGTGGGACAGGAGGATTTCTACCATCTTCTGAAAGGCCTTCAGAAGCGTCTCGGGCTTACAGTCGTAATGGTAAGCCATGATGTCGGATCTGTCACATCCTATGTTGATGAAATTGCCTGTTTGAACAAGTCACTTCACTTTCACGGTAACCCGCTGGGAGTTTTCGATGAAGATGTGCTTGCAAAGCTCTACGGCAAGAGTGTGGACCTCCTTATGCACTCGGGAGGAGGGGTATGTGATAAGTGTGAAAGGCTTAGAAGATGATCGAGCTGCTACAGGAAGGTTTTGTGCAGCGTGCCATCGTATCAGGCATAGTGATAAGTATCGTCTGCGGTCTTGTCTCGGTATTTGTTGTGTTGCGTGGAATGTCTTTTATCGGCGCAGGAATCTCGCATGCGGCCTTTGGAGGCGTGGCCATAGGCTTTATTACAGGAATAAACCCTATGATAACCGCAATGATTTATTGCCTGGCTGTGGCTGTCGGCATCGATACAGTAGGCCGCCGGTCCAGGGTTTCGGCTGATACGGCAATAGGTGTGTTTTTTGCAAGTTCGATGGCTCTGGGCATTGTTCTTATAGGTATATCCCGCAGGTACAACACGGACCTGTTCGGCTATCTGTTTGGCAGTATACTGGCCATCTCAAAGACCGAGGTTTGGATTGCGGTTATCATTATGGCTGTGGTTGTGGCTTTTGTACTGCTTTTTATGAAGGAACTCTTCATATCCGCCTACAACGAGGAACTTGCAAAGGTTCAGGGCCTGCCTGTAAATGTCTTGAACATGTTATTTTTGACAGCTCTTTCAGTTGCAGTGGTTGTCTCGATTCGCGTGGTTGGAATCGTGCTTGTCTCGGCTCTCCTGGTCATTCCCGGCGCTACGGCACGGCTTTTGGCAAACAACCCTTTCTCCATGGTAGCCGTCTCCTGCGTGTCAGGAGTTTTCTCCACCCTGCTGGGACTCGTCTTATCTCTTGAGTTTGATCTTCCGCCTGGCGGCACTATCGTGCTTACAGCTACGGTCATGTTCTTTCTGGTATTTGCCGGTAAAAGAGTACGTGAGTGGTAAGGGAAAAGACTACGCCGTGCCTGTATTGTTTGAGATCATCGAAAGATCGATGCCATGTAGTTTTGCAGCCGTTCTCCATTTCTGTTCGTTCGAGACATCGAAGATTACTTGGTCATCGGCGGGCAGAACCAGCCAATCGTCGTTTCCTATCTCATTTTCCAGTTGCCCCGGTCTCCAGCCTGAGTACCCCATGGCAAGAAGAAATTTTTCCGGTCCGTATCCCTCGACAATATCCTTGAGTAACGCCTGGTTGGCTGACAGGCAAATACTTGGACTAACCTGAAGAGTACCGCTGTCAACAGGATATTCGGTTGAGTGAAGAATAAAACCACGTTCAGGATAGACTGGGCCGCCATAGTAAACCAGGGGCTCCGGCGCCTCCGGAACAGGCAGATCTACCTGGCGGCAGATTTCACCAAAATTCACACCGACAAGCGGCTTGTTTACTATAAGTCCCATCGCCCCTTCCTCAGAGTGCTCGCAAAGGTAGACAAGGCTATGAGCAAACCTTCCGTCCATCATGTGAGGCATTGCGATCAGAAATGAACCCTTTAATGTTTGAGTAAACATGGCTTCCTGTTTTTGCACATTATTGCTAAGGCTGTTTTTTAAAATTTTTTCGAATGTTTTTCAGCCGGTGTTCCAAGAACTTAGTATAGCTTCGAAGTCTTTTGTGACCGTCTCGACCATATCCGGCAGCTCGCTTTCGGAGCGGCCGAGAATTTCCCAGACCAAAGGTGTTATTTTTTCAACATGATTGTCCGGACTTTTGCCAAGGCCTGCTATTTTAGCCAATACATTGCCGGTATATACAGCGTAAAGAAGTTTCACTCCGGATTCCGCTAGTGGTGTCTCCGTCTGTGGCGGTTTTGTGTTTGGTCCGTAAGGAGACTGCCCCGGATGATGATGAAATTTTATTGTTAGTGAAAATTTTTTCGGAAAATGCCATTTTTCCGCCACCAGTGCTCCTACATCAGCATGTGTGAATCCCATAACTTCCCTTTCAGCATTGCTCTGGCTCGTTTTTTTATCACCGCTGATTTTTTTCATAACTTCCTGCATGGCATCAGGCATATTACTGGCAATCACAACCTTGCCTATATCATGAATAATACCACATAAAAACGCTTCTTCTCTCAGTATTGGGTCCTTTGAGCTTAGCAGAAGCTTTGACGATAATGCACACCCCAGGCTGTGCTCCCAGAGAGCCCTCACATCGAACGAGGCATCCATACCTCTACGGAATACTTTATCTACCGAAACCGTAACCGCAAGATTTTTTACGGTGTTGAAACCGAGGACGGAAATAGCTCTCTTAATTGTATCCACTTTGTAAGACAAACCGTAGTAGCTGGAGTTTGCAAGCCTCAAAAGTTTAGTGGTTAAAGCAGAATCCTTATCAATAATCTCACCGAGTTCATTGATAGAGGCGGACTCATTTTCGAGTGCA
>Ga0256830_1000174_pt1 | contig 58997 bp, 48 predicted proteins | sample 128326metaG_FD_190537 | JGI IMG/M metagenome (GOLD analysis project Ga0256830, IMG submission 190537) | Hydrothermal vent microbial communities from Lau Basin, Pacific Ocean - 128-326 | ecosystem: Environmental > Aquatic > Marine > Hydrothermal vents | place: Pacific Ocean: Lau Basin | collected... | reverse complement strand
GAGTTCCGATTTTTCGAAAGCGGAAATGGATGAGGTTTTATTCGATAACTGTGTATTACAAAAGAGTCTTTTTATTTCAAGTAAATTAAGTAATACAGAACTGAATCGATGTGATATTACGAATACTGCTTTTGAGGATGCTGCGCTTGTTGGTTTTTCTTTCCATTCTTGCCAGCCGCCGCGTTTGAATCTGAATAATACGATGGTAGATCGATTGTCCTGCCGAGAGATGGATGTAACTACTTTAGTAAAATTAAAAGGTGATTATTCAAATACCAATTTTGAGCAGTGTGATTTATCAGGGATGGATTTACGAGATTGTAATTTTGAAGGAGTTGATTTTCAGGGTGCGATTTTGACGAATGTGAATCTCGAAGGAGTGAATTTGTCTAATGCGAATCTATCACAATGTGATCTTCGGATGGCGAATTTACAAGAAGCTAATTTAACAAATGCAAAGTTGGTGAGTGCAAAGCTAAATAACAGTAATTTGAAAAGTGTTAGCTTAGAATCTACAGTTTTAGATAAAGCTGTTTTACAAAACGCATGTTTAGAAGATTCTTATTTTTCCAAAGCAAGCATGAAAAACACAGATTGCACGGATGCTAATCTGACTAATGCTCAGTTTATAGACGTTGATTTTACGAAAGCTAACTTGGAAAACTCTAGTTGGGTAGGTGCCAAGCTCGAAAATGTAAATTATTTTGAAGCAAATCTTCAAGGCGTCGATATGCAATCTGCATCGTTAACGGGAGTCGAGTTAAGTAATGCCAATATACAAAAACTTAAGCTAAATGAAGCGGAGGTTTTTAATGTGAATCTTTCTTCTTGTCTTGTGGAGGGCCTCGATTTACGCGAATGCAAGATGAACGTTGTCGACTTTACCGGACTTGATTTACGCAATGTGCGATTTTCTAATACTAAAGTTGTCGGAAGTCAGTTTTGTTCGGCTAATCTAAGTGACTCTGATTTAACTAATTGCGATTTCAGCAACTCTGATTTTACTCAAGCTATTCTAATTGGATCAAACCTAGATAATACAATCCTGAATCAAATAGATTTTACAGATGCAAATCTCTCGCGCAGCCGAATGAATCATACGTCGTGCAAAACCAGTGATTTCACCAATGCCAATATAAGTGGTTGTGACCTAGAAGGGTCAGATTTGTCAGCAGCATGTTTGAATAAGGCTAATTTGTCGAATGCAAATCTCTCAAAAACTAAAACGGATGAAGCGCAATTAACGGATGCAAATTGTATAGGAGCAGTATTTCATGATGCGTCTATGCAATATGCCAATTTCTCACATGCAAAGATAGTGGGTGCGAGCTTTATAAATGCAAATTTATTAGGTGCAAACTTGCATCGTGTACTTGAAGAAAAAACGATTTGGCAGGGTGCTAATATGGATTTGGTTAAACGTACCGATCCCATTCTAGCGGCGGCGGAAGACTGGAAGCCGCCTAAACCACAATAAATACATTGAGAAAGACGGAGAATATGAATCATGCTTCATGACATTAATCAGCGTTTAAATACTCAGAATATTCAATTTACCAAACCGGCTACTATCACACGTGCTGCTAACGGTGAGGCTCAAGTACGGATTGAGTTAGATAATGCTTCTTTTAATATAGAAGCTACTTCTGCTTTATTGGTGCCGTATACCCCGAGCCTAGGTGATACCGTATTGGTTACCGGTGAGAGTATTCGTCACTGTTATATTATAGGTGTGATAGACCCATCAGCTAAAGCGAATAATGATTGTCAGAAAATCAGTGCAAAAAACGGTGCCAAGGCGCTTTGTAAAAATATAGACGGTCGCGAAATAATATCGGTAGAAAACGAACAAGGGTATTTGTTATTTGAATATGATGCGAATGAAAAGAAGAGTAAAATTTATGCACCCCAAGGTGATTTATCGTTGAATGCATTGCACGGTAATATTGACCTGGTTTCGGGTAAAAATATTCGCTGTTCTAGTTTGGGAAATATTATGCTTGAGAGTGCTACTGCTGCTCAAATCCGGGTCGCACCTAAAGAGGATAAACAGTCAGCCATTAGTCTCTCTGACAAAGGTATAGTGCTGTCAAGTGATCGGATTGGGGTTAATGCTCAGGAAGCAAAGTTTCAGATTAAGAAAGGTTTATACGAAGGTCAATCATTTAAGAGTGTGCTTGATCATTCCAAATTGATGGTTGGAAAGCTTGAGACGGTTGCTTCACGTATTTTAGAGCGTGCAAAAAATGTGTATCGCACTGTTGATGAGTTACAACAGACTAAGGCCAATCGAGTACGCACCTTAGTTGATGGTGCTTATCAGTTAAAAAGTGAAACGAGCTATATTGAATCGAAGAAAAGTGTAAAAATCGATGCTGAAAAAATTCATTTAGGATAAGGAGAAGTTATATGTTTGGAATCTCAACAAAAGGCGGTGGAATGTCACAAGCGATGCCTGATGTATGTAAAACACCGGCACCACCGGCGGGGCCTATTCCTATTCCATACCCTAATATGGCGATGTTGAATCAAGCCACGGGTGAATCCAAAAAAGTCAAAATTCAGAATATGGGTGTCGTTACCATGGGCAGCAGTATTTCAGCGACTTCTGGAGATGAGGCAGGTAGCGCAGGTGGTGTCGTATCTAGCCAAAATAAAGGCCCCGCAAAACCCAAAAAAGGAAGTTCTAAAGTTAAGGCCGAAGGGCAAGCTGTGATTTTTCAGACTTGCACGTTTGGGCATAATGGGAATAATGCGAATGCACCCGCTGGCGTGCATTCTACACCTTCGCAAACTAAGGTGACGGTTAAGGGATAATGGGGCTTAGCGATATCTGACTCAACCTTCGTATTACCCACTGATAAGTCATAGAGCTAGTATATCCTTTCCTTTTACCTCTTTCTCAACCAAGAAAACTTGCTTAAGTATTTGTATTTATGACTAAAGGGGAAGGCCGTTGGAACGAAAAAACTGGTTATTTAGTCAGGTTATATAATAATATGAAATTTGTTAATAATAAAAGTATGGCCACTGTTTTCCAAAACCCAACGGGATTTCGTTCTAGAAAGGGTTGCTCTGATTTAACTAATTTAGGGTTGGGTTTAGAAAGGTCAACTACAAACTCGGACATGGTTGTGTAACGTGATGTAGGATTTATTTTAGTGGCTTTTTCTAACGCTCCATCAATCCAGGCAGGAATATTAGAATTAATTTGTTTGGCCGGAATGTAGCGTGATTTATTTATTTTTTTTGCCGATAGCGGGCCGCCATAAGGCAGTTTTCCACACAGCATTTCATAGCTGATCGCACCTATGGAGTAGATGTCTGATTGATGTGTGCCGCTATAACCCGCAAAATATTCTGGGGCTGCATAGTCGTAGGTGCCGAGTAGTTGCCCACGACTGATTGGCGTATTGATTTCTTGGATTCCGGCGATTTTAGTTGACCCAAAATCAATAATGATGACGGTTCCGTGTTTGTCTATCATGATGTTACCAGGCTTTAAATCTTGATGGATCATCTCTTGACGTTGAAACGCGCGAATACCGGTGACAATTTGTTTAATGATCGGACGCACATCTTTGATATCTGCGCTTGGGTTATCATTCATCCACTGCTCAAGCGTTTGTCCTTCGATATGCTCAGTGACATAATATAAAAAACGTCGTCGTCGTTTGGGTTCGATTACTTTGAGCACGTGTAAATTGTTAATTCGTCGGCCTGCCCATTCTTCATTCAAAAATCCGTCAATATATTCCGCATTATCTTCGAAATTTACCGAAGGTGTTTTAATAACAACTTTTTCCTCTGTTTCTATATCCATTGCCAAATAAACTTGTGTGCGCGTAGTGGCATGGAGTTCCCGCATGATTTTATAACCATCGAGTATGTGGCCGGTTTCCAAGGTTGGAGGAAAGGGTAGTTCGGTAAGTTGTTGGTAAAACTCTTCTTCACTTTGGTTAGGTAGACTTTCTATTCGTGCAACTTGGCAGGTTACATTGTCATTGCTGCCTTGCTCGAGAGCACGAGTAACCATATTACGCGCGGTTTTTTCCAGGTTGATATTTTCCAAGTTGTAAATATCAATTAGGGCTTTTTCATCGAGATACTCATGCACACCGTCAGTCGTTAAGATAAAGATATCGCCTACCTCTACAGGAATACTCCGGTAATCGATATCGACCGAAATATCTGCCCCCATCGCACGGCTTAAAAAAGCTTTTTCAGTACTTGCCCAGCGTTGATGATCGCGAGTTAAGCATTTGATCTTGTCTTCGCGTAAGCGATAAATACGAGAGTCACCGACGTGAAACAGATGCGCGGTCGCAGATTTGATAACGACAGCACTTAATGTCGTTAACATGCCTTGGTTAGAGCTAAACGACTGACTACGTCCATAGAGCCAACGATTCAATGCGCCAAGAATACGTTGACCGGAATTTTTTACCGTCCAGGCTTCTGAAGTGCTGTAGTAGTCACCCAGAAAGCCATTGACGCAGCACTCGGAGGCCATGCGTCCGGCTTCAGCGCTACTGACACCGTCAGCGATGACAATGGAAATTCCCTTCGTTGTTAGTAGGGGTTCTTGAGGTACGTGAATGCCACAAGAATCCTCATTGGATTCCTTGATGCCTTTTTCACTGCATTGACCTGAGCTTATGCTTAACATGCGTCTCTTTATGAATATACGGTTTATAAAAAACAAGAGACGTCAACTGCAACGTCTCTGTGTATAAAACGGAAATTTATTTTATGTTCATGGCTTATTTTACATCGATCATTTGCACGGTACCATCGGGCAGTGTTTCCGCAATTTGGCCTTTAGGTTCTTCTAGGAAGAATAGGATTAGGAGAAATACAAAAGCCGAAACCAAGGCAATGACTATAAAAAGTTGGTCATAGTCGACCAATGAGTTTACGGTTAAAAACACGACGGCACCGACATTTCCAAATGCGCCTACCATGCCTGCTATTTGGCCGGTCATGCGCCGTTGAACTAATGGCACCATGGCATAAACGGCTCCTGAACCCGCTTGTGAAAAGATGCCTGCCATTATGGTAATGCCGACAACTAAGCCGATGGGCCAGGTTTTTTCGACCATGCCAAGGAAGAAAAAGCTGGCCGTAATACCGGCAAATACGATGATAAGTGTTAGCTTGCGCCCGACTTTATCACTAATCCATCCGCCTCCAGGGCGTGCGACTAAGTTTATAAACGGATAAATACCCGCTAACAACGCAGCAGTTACGTTAGGGATGTCAAACCAAGAGACATAAAACATAGCTAGCATAGAAACGACAGCGAGTTCGGTTCCAAATGTGACCAGGTAGGCACAATCGAGAATGGCAACTTGCTTGAAGTTGTAACGATGCATGACAGGTATCGGTTTTTTTAGAATATGCCCGTTAATTTGCCATATTTTCCAAATCTGAGCGAGGTAGATAAAAACCAGGGTGGCATAGATAAAGTATGTCATGGCTTGATCAATCAAGCCCGCATTTGCTGGTGAGAGCTTCCAGGTGAGTACGCCTAATGCAAGAAACAAAGGTATATTCATGAGGATGTAAAGTGCGAGGTCTTTGCCGCTAGTTACTTCCATGGCTCCGGATTTTTTAGGTTTGAAATAGGTAGAGCCTTTGGGGGTATTGCGTACGATGAAATAATAAATGATTCCATAACTAATGGCGACGATGCTCGCAGCTGTTAGCGCAATGCGCCATCCATCTTCACTACCGATGTTCAGTGCAATAAACGGCAAGGTCATCGCTGCACCTGCCGAGCCAAAATTACCCCATCCGCCATATATGCCTTGCGCAAGCCCGGTTTGCTTTGCCGGAAACCATTCACCAATCATGCGAATGCCAACAACAAATCCTGCGCCGATAAATCCGCTGAGGAAGCGCAGAATGGCAAGTTTTTCATAACTATCAGCCCAGGCGAAACTAATACTAATGGTTCCTCCTAAAATCAAAATACTGGAATACATAATTCGCGGGCCGAGTTTATCCACCAGCATGCCGACGACAATGCGTGCGGGGATGGTCATCGCGACATTGAGAATTAATAGAACTTTAGCTTGTTGATCAGTGAGGCCAAGTGCGTCTTTGATAAACGGCATCATTGGCCCCAAACCCTGCCAAACCACGAAGGTCATAAAAAAAGCAAACCACGTATAATGTAAGGTGCGAATGTTTGCTTTGGTTAAATTGAATATATTAAATTTGCTTTCCAGCATTTGAAACTACCTACTATCGATATTAATTATTAACGTAGATAACGGCAGGGAATGTGCCATTGTTGTAACACTATGAATATAAATAAGAAAAAGGAATTGTGGGTTGATATTTGAGGGCAGGTCGGGCACAGTATTGGTGCAAAGTGATTGCTGCTGAGCGAAATGGAGGCAGATGATTATGACTCAAAAAGTGTTTAATGATCGAGTTTTTGCAGCAGTAATACAATGCTAGGAAATTTTTTATTGCGTGCTATATCGATGGGTTTTTCATCCGACTTATTGCGCACATGGTGCTTGATACCGGCTTTTATTAATTCGAATACGACTTGCTCGTCTCCCGTTTGCACGGCAAGATGTAATGCGGTATTACCTAATTTGTTTGCTTCGTTGAGCTTGCTTCCTTGACTCATTAATATTCTCATGACGGTTTTATGCTTGTTGTAAGTCGCGAGCATCAGCGCATTGTTTCCCGACCGAGTCACTGCATTAATGTCTACTTGTTTGATTAGTAAGGTATTTATGAGGTCGGCTCTGCCGTTAAGCGCAGCCGTATGCAGCAGTGTGTGGCCTTCAATATCACGTACTTGGGCGATACGTGACTGTGCTAGGAGTAAGGTCTCCATGTTTTTGTATCCGAGTTTAATCGCGTAGGACAACGCGGTGCGCCCATGATTATCTGTTAAATTGGGATCAACACCGGATTGAATTAGCGTTTGGGCGAGCGTAAGGTAACGTCGTTGGATGCTCATGATGAGAGGTGTTATTCCATATATGTTGCTAATATTTACCTCCGAACCTTGTTGCAAAAGAGCGATAGCTGCCGTTTGATAGTTTCTTTTTACGGCCCAGAAAAAAGCATTATAGCCTTGCGCATCACGCACATTGATATCCGCACCTTTTTCAATAAATAGCTGCACAACGTCAGGGTAGCCACTCCAGGAAGCCCAGATAAGCGCGGTTTTGCCCTGTAAATCCTTTAACTCAATGTCTGCGCCTTGTGAAATGAGTTCCTTGCATGCCTGAATGTGTCCATGTTGTGCTGCGTGCATTAGAGGCGTGCGTTGAAACTTATCAAACGTATCCACTATTCCACCGGCAGCTAAATATTTTTTAATGAATTCCGGCCGGTCTTGAATGGCTGCGGTAAAGAATAATTCCTTATTATGAAGGGCAGCTGCGCTGGCTGATGTTAAGGAAGTCAATAAAATTAGTAGGTAAATAAAGTTCATGTTTAGCTCTGGTCTTAGCCGTTAGGGTTTTGTTTGCGATTTTTGAACCGTATTTTTGAGTCTCTATCCTGGCCTAGATTTTCTATGTCCATGGTTGATTTGAATCTAGGTTTAGTTTCTAAATGACAAGAAAAATTAAGTTAATTCATTATTGCTGTGCATTGCTCGTGCTTGCTTTGTGGTCAGTGGTGCATGCGAATGATTTAAATGATGCGCGGCTGGCTTATGAGGCAGGGGAGTATGAAGAAGCTTTTACCTTGCTGCGTCCCTTGGCGCAGATGGGTAATGTAGATGCCTCTTTTTTGCTGGGCCATATGTATGAGATTGGCCAGGGAGTAAAAAAAGATCGCTTACAAGCAGAAGCTTTTTATCAGCGTAGTGTTGATGGAGGGCATGTTGAGGCAAAAAAACGGCTAACAAGCTTGCTTAATTCTGTGACCTTGAGTGATTCGATTGTTGTGGCTTGGTATTTAGCAGAAGCACAAGCCGGTGACGCTGAAGCTCAGTACCAACTTGGCTATTCATATGAAATAGGTAATGGCGTTAAAAGTGATGATCAAGTAGCCATAAAATGGTATCGAAGAGCCAGTGCGCAAGAGCATGATTGGGCGCAGCTGAGGTTGGGAATGATGGTTTTATTGGGAATAGGTACGGTAAAAAATCAAGATGAAGGAATCGCTTTACTGCATGAGTCGGCCATTAATGGAAATCGCATCGCTGAATACTTAATACAAGAAGTATACGAAATAGAAAATACGAATTTTTCGATACTTGTACAAGATTTTCGTTTAGCCTTGCCGGATAATGAATCACTCGCGCTCAATTTATTAGAGCAAAAGCTAGCGCAGGGCATGAGCGAGCAATTGCAAACGAAGACAACTGACTCCGTTCATGATCGCAATAATATTAACTCGAATAATTCTGTACTAGTGGGGGCTTCAAGCTTAAGCTTGAAGCATATCTTTGCACAGTATCTGAAAGGCTTGAACTTAGGTAGTGAGTTTACAAAACAGCTAGTAATCGCCGCTAGAACAGAAAATGATGAAGCGCAGTTCGTATTAGGTGTTTTGCATATTCTTGGATATGGTGTTAATAAAGACATTCAAGAAGGCTTAACCTGGATTCGCAAGTCAGCGACTAAAGAATACAAGCTTGCTAATGACTATTTGTTGTTATGGGGTAATCAGTATGGGGCTGCGTTAAATGATGAAACAATAGCACTTTCGTGGTTAAAGCAGTCTGCAAGAAAATTTAATATAACGTCCTTCTATATGTTGGGTGTTATTTATGAGCAGGGCCGCGGGGTAAAAAAAAGCCTGCGTGATGCGTTAACATGGTATCGATTGGCAGCGTCAGCAGGACATGTTTTAGCAGAAAAAAAACTATTCATGATAGATGCTTTATTGATTAATGAAAATAAAATATCGATGCTAGAACATCAAGATAACACATTGTCATTTTTTTTCAATGCAAGCCGATCGAAAAAAATACTCGTTGGAATTATTGGGGCTTCACTCTTTTTTATGGCGTTAGGAATAATATGGAAAAGGCGATTGATTAAAAATTATTTTAGCGTTTCTCAACAGAATATTGACTCTGTTACATCGAAAAATGAAGCATCTATCCATTTTCAATATTCGCCAAAAGACATGTTGTCGCAATATTTTTCTGAAAAATATGAAGCTCAATTCGAAAGTTTTTTAACCTCAGGACAAAAAACTTCGGTGAGATTTTCTGAGTTAGAAATAGAGTCTGTACAAGTCGGATATTTTTTGACAGAGAGCACTGAGAGTGAAGCGACTTATGGGTTTATGGGGGCCGCTCATTCAGGCGAACAAGAAAGTAGTGAGCAACATATTTTGCATGAAAGCTTGCCACGAGAACTGAGTTTGGTATCTGTAGATATTGTTGACACCGAAGAAACAAGCCAAAAACTTGCAATGCCTATTGATGAGACGTGCGCGACTGCTGAAACTAAAGAGGGTGGTTCTCTAAAAGCTGATATGCAGCAAATCAATAAGCGAGAGCTAGCTCTCGCTGAAGTATATTATAATGTGGGAATTATTCATGCGACGGGTGATGGAGTACCCATCAATCACGAAGAAGCTTTTAGATGGTTTGGTAAATCATCACAAGAAGGATTGGCAGAGGCTGATTACCAGATTGGGAAAATGATGATTATGGGGCTTGGAGTGCTTGCAGATAGCAAGCGAGGCAAGGAAATGCTGGATAAATCTGCAAGACAAGGCTGCCAGTTAGCGATTGATTATTTGGCCATATTAATGGACGACACACCCTAGGAGCCTGTCCGAGAACAGACTGACCTACTGCGAACAAGCCTGGTTTTTCGTAGACTCCCCGATTCATTCCGCACTTAGCAGGAACAACTGAATAAATATGTCGTTGCTGGACATAGTATGCGTTATCCTGTAGAAACCGTTTATGAAAGTCAGGGTATAGTACTCGATATTTAATGGGTTTGTGATATGAGAAATGTAAAAACAGCGTTGTTATTTTTTATATTATTTATGACGACTATTTCGCAAGCTAATGCGGGTGATTATAAGTGTTATGTGAAGGCTTCTGATTCTTTGCGTTATTTGGTTATTGTCGAGATGAATAGCGTAGGAATGGCTGCGCGTGCTGCGCGACACGTTTGGATTAATTCACCGGTCACTGGGAAGGTTGGAGTGCAAGATGTTATTGAGTGCCAAATATTGAATAAGCCTTTTAAAGATGCGAATGCGCGCAAGCAAGAAAAAATAACACCGATCAATACGATTCGAAATATTCGAAAGTAAGGAATGGGTGCGGAATAACTTCCTGTTCCTAAGCCTCACCGAAAGGTATCACTACTGGAATGAATAATATGAAACCTGTGTTTGTAGTATTAATCGGCTTGGCATCACTGTTTTATATCCTTAATCCTGGTGCGGGAATATTTGAGTTAATTCCCGATAATATTCCTTTTCTTGGAAATCTTGATGAAGCTACGGCTGTTTTTATTCTACTTTCTTGCTTAAGATATTTTAATATTGATTTAGCGAATATATTCAAACGTAATGCCCATCGTAATATTGAAAGATAAAATATTGGTGTTTTAATTTTTGCCTCATCTCTTACTTCGTTTGTGTCTGTGCTTGAATAAAATTTACCGTGATTTTTATCACATTGTTATCCCGTAGTATTCGCCGATGTCCTAGGCCACTGGTTTTAACGATTGACGCTGACCAAGCCTTACTAACCGCTTCAGCGTGATAATACGGAACTTCTTTATCGTCGGCGTCATGAATGACAAGCCCTGGCGTGGTTAATAAAGAGGCTTGCACTTCCATATTGCAACGTTGCCAGATGTCAGTGCCAAACTTATGCTCTACGAGCTTGCCGAGCTTGAGTTTTGCGGTGGGGCTAAATTTTAGAAATTCTACATAAATATCTAATACCCATTCGAGTTTGGACGGTGATCCAAGGGTAATTAGCGCTTGAGTTTTCAGGCCTTCGCTAACGGCAAGCAGGCTGGCAGCTCCGCCGAAACTATGGCCAATGATAGCGTGAAACGGGCCAAAATATTGCTGAGCCGCTAACAAGGCTTGAGCGCTAGCGGGTAAGTGACTGGATTTACCCGAAGAAGCGCCGTGACCCGGTAAATCAATAGCGATCACTTCAAAGCCTGCATTATTCAATGGCTCGGCAAAAGCACCCATCTGGCTGGCGCGGCCATTCCAGCCGTGAACTAATAATATTTTGGGGCCCTGGGCTGGCCAGGTCAGAACATTGAGTTTTCCCCAATGACTGTTGATAAACTGCTTTTTGGCCGAAGAATCCCATATTAATTCGCGCTTTGGTGGTTTATGGCGATATGTTTTTAACCATTGCTGGAACGCAATATGCGCACATAAGCTTGGTGCAACATGAGAAGTCATTCCTAGGCTTTTTTGCAGTATTTGCTGTAAATATATTTTTATATCTCGCATGGATGTTCCTTACTTATTAATAGGTAAGGAGCGTGCACGTTCCTAAGCTATCAATTTAAAATGAAATTAGGATTTAATCGCTAAGTCTAAAAATAATTGCTCAATAACATCTTCATAAATCTGGGCTTGATTTGCTGAGGCCATTAGGGAGGCACCTTGTAGCATAGACAAGATTGCTAAAGCCTTGTTATTTGCTACTCCTGAAAAGTGCATGAGCTGTTGTTTTTGCCCTTTTTCTAAAATTTCAGTGAGCCACTCGCAGAGCAGTCGGCTTAATTGGCGACTAGCCAATAACATTGATTCCGGTAGAAAGTTTCGTTCTGCATCCAAAGTTCCTAACGGACAGCTCATACCTTGTTTGGATATAAAGCTACGTGGAATAGCGGTTAGTCCATTGAGCAGGCGCACCGGCTGATCGCCATATTTGCTGTTTAAATGATCTCTATACTGCTCAAATTGTACGATCATTTGTTCCACATAGGCGCTTCCAAGATCAGCCTTGGCAGGAAAATAATAATGAATAGCCGCATTTTTCACGCCCAAACGTTCGGAAATATGTTTGTAGCTCAAGCCTTTATAGCCAAGTTCTTGGATAAGTTCCGCAGTTATGTCGAGTATGGCTTGTCTCGTATCTTGTTTATTCATTTCTGGAGTATACTTACTAGTAGGTAAGTATACAAGGCTTTCTGATTTGCTGACTTGTATGGGGCTATGTATCCGATTGTCGCAAAAGCATTTTCAGTGTTAAGGTTTCTGGTTCTAAAAGTTGAGGATTTAAAAATGAAAAATTTCGTGTTGTTATCTTTAATCGTTACGGTGTTTGTTTTATTAACGGCTTGCTCGGAAGAGCAGCAGAATAAAATATCGCGCTTGGGGGTTAGCTGGCTAGAGGGTGATTACAAAGTTACGTTTACTGAAGGTAGCCATGTAAAAACCTGGACGGTGATGGATAGTAAGGTGACCAGTGAACCTGCCAAAGGTTATTATTATTTTTGGGCCGTAGAAGATGGAAAAAAAATATATGTGCAAACGCCGATTATAAGAACTTATATTGAAGAAATTAAATAAAAAAATATTTTGCCCGATAAATTCATGTAAGTATTAGCGGCTCTAAATCTACATTTTGCTCCATGAGTTTTTTACGAGATTAAATGGAATATTAATCAATGGCTGATAAGGGACATGTAAAAAAACTGAAGGAAGGCGTGGATGCTTGGAATATCTGGCGACGAGAAAACCCCAAAATAAAACCGGATCTAAGTAAAGCGGAATTGAACGGGGAAGAGCTTAGTGGGATTGATTTAAGCGAAACTAATTTAAGCGAGGCCAATCTACACAATGCCTATCTGAGTGTCGCAAATTTGGAAAACGCGAATTTAAGCCACGCAAATCTTAATCATGCTACGCTCAATGCTGCAAAGCTAAATCATGCAAATATGAGTGTTTGTAATTTAGATTATGCTCACTTAGAAAATGCTGATCTAAATTCTTCGAGTTTGAGCTATGCATCACTTGAGCAGGCATATCTATTACGCGCCAACCTTTACCGCGCCAATCTGAGCAATGCAAAACTTTCTTCTGCTTATCTCAGTAGAGCCAATCTTAATAATGCAAATATGAGTTTATCGAAGCTCGAAAAAGCCAATTTGAGTTATGCACAATTAGTGAATGCGGATTTATCGGGCGCTGTATTAATAGCAGCGGATATGAGTGAAGCAAATTTAACCGGGGCTAGGTTACACAGTATTGATATGAAAAATGTCAATCTGAGTTTTGCTAATTTACGCCGAGCAAGTTTGGAAAATGCTGATTTTGAAGGTGCTTATTTTTGTAATACGGTATTAGTCGATGTGAATTTAGGGGCGATTAATAATCTTGATACATGTCAGCATAGAGCATCTAGTTTTGTTGATTTCCAAACCTTACAGCAGTCGGGTGAGTTGTCGGTTATTTTTCTGAATGGATGTGGTTTACCCAAAAAACTCATTGATAGTTGGCCTGATATATTGCACCAAGCTATATCTTATTATTCCTGCCACATTTGTTTTAGTGAGAAAGATAAGCGGTTTGCATTTCGCCTAATGAAGCAGTTACAACAGCGCGGTATTCGTTGTTGGGCGGACGAGCGTAAAAGATATGTTGGTGAAACGGTGTTAGTAAAGATTAAGCGAATCGTCAAGCCTTGGGAAAAAGTATTGCTTTGTTGCTCAGAAGCGTCCTTGGGTAGTGATTGGCTGGATTCTGAAGTAGACGGTTTACTCAAAAAAAGTGATCCATCGATGCGTCATGCGCCCTTAGACGACACGGTTCTACTGCCGCTGAATCTTGATGCCCAGCTAACAAGCGGCTATTGGGTGAGTGGAAAATCACATCTTTTAAAAGCACGTATGGTCGCAGATTTTGATGGTTGGGAAGGCAACGAGGCCATTTTTAATACTGCGGTTGAAACCTTGCTTGCGGTATTAAAACGTTCCTAGGGGATACTTATAAACAATCAGCAGTTGCCGGATGGGTCACTGTTTTTCCGTTCTATGGGCCATCCTTGGCCCGTTCCGTGTCTATCCCTGATACTAGTCACTGCAAAACAGTACCCCTCCTTCGTGAATTTCGTTTAACGGGAGGTGCTGACAATAAATTTAAATGATTGAAAAACATATAAAGCGCATATAGAATATATATAGGTTGCTATATGGAGCATGGGTATGGGTATTGTTAAAATTTCAGAAGCCTTGCATGAAAATGCTCGAATTACGAGCAAAGCAATGTCTAGGTCAATTAACTCTCAAGCTGAGCATTGGATGAAAATAGGAATGATTGTCGAATCAAATCCACAGATGACCTATGTAGAGGCTTGTAAAACACTGATGGATGATGCTCGGCGAGGAGACAGTAATGCAGCAACTGTTATTACCGCCACTCAGAAAATCGCATGATCAAATCTGCTGACGAAATTGCTGCGATGAAAGTTGCTGGGAAATTGACTGCAAATGTATTGGAAGCAGTGGCTGATATTATTCGTCCGGGAATCAATACGTTGCAAATAGATGCGTTTTGTGAGCGTTATATAGTCGATCATCTTAAAGCACGGCCAGCAAGTAAAGGGCAATATGGGTTTCAGTTTTCGGTGAATACCTCGGTTAACCATGTGATTTGCCACGGCATTCCCTCGCAAAAACAAGTGTTGAAAAAAGGGGATATCGTCAATGTAGATGTCACCGTGGAGAAAGATGGTTATATGGGTGATAGCAGTAAAATGTATTGCGTCGGCGAGGTTAGTCGCCATGCTCAACGCCTGGTTGATGTCACCCAACAATGTTTATATGCGGCAATTCGGTGTATCAAACCGGGTGCTCGATTAGGTGATTTAGGGTTTGCGATTCAACAGCTTGCGGAAAAAAATAATTATTCGGTGGTGCGCGAGTTTTGTGGTCATGGCATTGGTAAAGAAATGCATGAGGCCCCCCAGGTTTTACATTATGGGAAAAAAGGTCGGGGTTTGGAATTGAGATCAGGTATGACCTTTACCATTGAGCCGATGATTAACCAGGGAAAGTCAGAAATAAAGCAGCATAAAGATGGTTGGACAGTCACCACTAAAGATCGCCGTTTGTCGGCTCAATGGGAGCATACGGTGCTCGTGACCGATAACGGTGTAGAAGTGCTTACTTTGCGAGAGGAAGAAAAAACCTTATTCGAAGGCATTGCTCCTTAAGCCAACGAGGACTTTTCTAGAGCGAATTTCCAACCCTTTTTTTTCAAGGCATACCCTAGTCTACCGATACCTATGGTATGACTCAAAAACAATCAACAAACTCATCTCAGTGTAAACGCACAAAAAGAAAATACGTTTGTTTTCAAAAAATAAACGGGAAACATCCGTTGATGGACGCGGTACCCAGTGCATACGTTGCTTACAGTGTGGCGTATCGTCCGAAGGGTAAAGTTTTCTATTTTAATTTTTCATTAGCCAGAGATATGGGGCTGATAGCAGGAAATCATCCCAGTAAAATGAATGCCGAGTTAAGCCAGGCTATCTTAGAAACCTTTAGTTTGCAGGTGATCAATGAGCATGACATTTTAAGTAATAACACATCTAAGAAAAAAGATATTAAGTCAAATCAGTATATGGCTACCCGATATTTACAAATGCAACATCCCAATAAAGATGGTTTGACTTCTGGGGATGGTCGCAGCATTTGGAACGGGTTTTTTAAGTCGCGCAAAGGTGTGTGGGATATTTCGAGTGGTGGAACCGGTGCAACGCGCTTAAGTCCAGCCACAGCTACGGTTAAAATGTTTTTTAAGAGTGGTGATAAACGAGTTCCTTATGGGTGCGGAAGGGCCTTAATAGAAGAAGGAATCGGCACCGCTATTACCAGTGATATATTCTTTCGTAATGGAATTTCAACTGAAAGGACTTTAGCTGTTGTGGGGTATGCGAATGGCACAGCCGTTAATGTGCGTGCCTCAAGAAACTTGCTGCGTCCAGCCCACATGTTTGGTTTGTATCGTCGAAACCTGCATGAAGAACTGGGTAAAATACTCGAATACTATATTGATAGAGAGGTCGAAAATAAGCAATTTCCTGTTATTAAAAACAAAATAAAAAGATATGAGCGCTTATTGAAAAATATAATTCATTCGTTTGCTTATATGGCGGCAGTATTGGAAAGTGAGTACATTTTTTGTTGGTTGGAATGGGATGGTGATAATGTATTAATGGATGGGTCCATTATTGATTATGGCACGATCCGTCAATTTGGCTTGTTTCATCATGAATACCGTTACGCAGATGTTGAAAAAATGTCAGCGTCCTTGATTGAGCAAAAGAAAAAGGCGAGAACAATTGTGACAACCTTTATTCAGCTTGTAGATTATGTTCTGACGAATGAAAAAAAACCAAACAGTTATTTTTCATCACATAAATTATTAGTCCTTTTTGACGAGGTGTTTTTAGATACACTCATGCATCATTTTTTATATCGTATTGGGTTTGAGAAAAAGGAGCAGGACAAGCTGTTATTAGATGATAATTCTAGAGACATATTAAAAAAATTGCATAAAGATTTTATTTATTTTGAGAAAGCGATCTCTAAACGTAAGCCATATCGGACCCCGGATGGGGTGACAAGAGATGCCATTTTTTGTATGCGAGACGCATTGCGAGAGTTGCCTCGATATTTTTTAGAAACCAATAGCACTTATACGCCAAATGAGTTTATTGAATTGATTTCGTCTGATTATGCTTCGCGGTTGGATAAGGCACCTTATAAAAAGCAACAGGCTCGCATAGCTCGTTTGCAGAGTTCTTATCAGAAATTGATTAAAAGCGGTGCTGGTTTATCAGGCATTCACTATCACACGATGTTAAAACGTATTTGTAAACGCTCAAGTTTAATCAATCGATATGATCGCATCACCGGGGATAGTTTGGTTCATATCGCCAGTCGATTTAACCGTCAGAGAAAGCAGCTTTCATTTGACCAATTGTTTGCGGCAATGGAATGTTTTATTCAAAAACAAGTATTGAATCCGGATAGCAAAAAAAACGAGGACAATAAGGCCGTCAGGTCGAAAAAAATATCAAATCTCGTTCAATGGAGTGGTCGACTTTTGAAAGAATATCGCGCAGGCCTGTAGCGCATTTTTTAGAGTGGTTGTTTGGGTTTGCTGTATCGGATAAATCCAGTGTCCATCATCCATTTGGAATCTTGTTTTTGGCTAACTGCATCACAGTTTTAAAAATTGGTACAGATATTTGCTTGTTTTTCATCAAAAAAAGAGGTTTTCAGGGAAAAGGCACCAGAAATTTCTCTATTTTTCTCAATACTTTAGGTTTTGTGGACGATTTATATAGATTACAAGACGTTATCGAGTCGAAAATATGACTCGGGCAAAGGTTTTCATATTGTAAATGCAGTTGCACAGCCAATGAGTGGAAGAGATAAAAAACAATCAATAATAAATGCTGTCCATAAGCTTGAGGCAGACTCAGCTGATCGGGATGATTTTGATGAGCTGTTTACCCCTAGCTCAATTGCAGCAATAGCGGAGTTTGAAAAAGACCTTGAAATAGAATCTGACCGAGAGTCAACCAGCGAAACTTCATTAGACGCAAGCCCAAATGACAGTGATGTCGATGTTCAATCAGAATCCTTTTCCCTTTCAACTTTTGATGATGAGATGGAAGCCTCGGTGGATATCCCTGATTCGTTTGGCCTAAGTGCTAATGATGAAGATTTCGAGACTGAGACTCAGCTGCAATCTATTGACCATTCAAATTTTGATGATGAAGCTGAAGCTTCGGTGGATATCCCTGATCCGTTTGGTGTAAATGGGGATGATGAAGATTTCGAGACTCAAGTGGAATCCTTTTCTCATTCAAATTTCGAAAATGAGTCGGAAGTTAGTGTTGATGATTCTGATCAATTTGCGATGGAATCTGATGAGAGTGATTATTCAACAGATGCTCAAGCATCAGCATTTTCAGATTTAGAGTATGATAATGAGTTTGCGTTGTTAGGTGATGTGTCTGAGACAGATAAAAGAGAAGCGGAAGACTGGGGGGAAGAAGTTGATAGCGATGTTTCATTACGGACAAGCAATGTAGAGGAAATAGAGCAGACGAATAGCATTTCATCTGTATCAGAGCACAAACAGCTAGCGGATGCAGACAAGAAAGAAATAAAAAACCATCTTAAACGTGTGTTGACTGAAAAAATACTTGAGAGTATCGATTCACATCTTGATGGACTACAGGTTAACATTGGAAATGATATTAAGCCTCATATAGAACCTGACAACCTGAGGCCGACTTATAGTTATAATCTAACACCTCTTGAGTATGGTTATGTTTATAATAAAGAGAAAATCGATAGCTCATCAAACCCTAGGAAGCGAGGTAAGGTGTCTCATGAAGTGTCGGATGAAGGTTCTGTTTCTAGACCCTATGAGTTAACGGAAGAGCTGGATTTAGAGCTGCAGTTTTCTGAAGACGAATCTGAGGCATTTAACGATATCGACGAAGATGAACTCGTCGATCAATTAAGCCAATTACCGATTTCTGAAACGAAGAAAAAAAGAGATTATGGTAATATATTGCTCGTTATTTTTTTAATTTTTATTTTGGTAACGGGAATTCATGGATATTATCAATCGGATCAAGTCTCAAGTTTAGTGTCTGATATTGAAAATAATATCAGTACTTTTACCGCTAATGTGGCAAAAAATATTGATTCATTTACCAATTCGGGTCAATGAGTACTTTCTGTTGTTTTCCTATTTCAAAGTGAATTCAGCGTAGAAATAGACAAAGAATAAGGGCCAAGGCCGGATTTATACGGAGAGTGAGCCAGTTCTTTTAACGTGCCATTGTCTTTATTCATTGAAAAGGCAGAAATATTGTTTGCACCATTATTCGCAACATAGACATAGTGTGTAGAGGGGTCAACGACAACGGCATAGGGAAACCAGTCTACGCTATAGGGTGACTCTTTTATTTCAGCGAGTTGGCCTGTACTTGCATTAATTTTAAACACAGAAAGATCGTGACTTCCCCAATTAGCGACGTAAACAAAGTGATTTTCTGGGTCGACAGTAACGGAGTAAGGTTGTCCACCAGCGATGTATGGCGAGCCGTTAATTTCTGTCAATGAACCATCTTTTGCACTAATTGAAAATGCGGAGACGGTTGTTGAACCATAATTACTGACATATGCAAATTGATTATTTGGAGTTATCGTCACGTATATTGGTCGATCATCCGTGTTAGCGGGAGTTCCGCTGGGTGTGAGCTTGCCGGTATTATTGTCGAGAGTGAACGAGCTAATCGTATTGGAATTAAAATTGGAAACATAGACGAATTGCCCGTTTGGACTCACCATGACGGATATAGGGTGTTTCCCGGTTTTTGCAACATGGTGGGAGTTACTGAGAGTTCCATCTTTATATCGAATGTAAGTCGTAACAGTGTCGTCATCTTCATTGGTGACGAGTGCAAATTTTCCGTTCGGGGAAATTTTTATTCCATCAGGATAGTTTCCTGCGGCAAAAGGAGAGCCTTTAATGGGCTTTAGTGTGCCAAGGGAGTTTGTGACTTCGAATCCAGATATGGTTTTAGACCCTTGATTAGCAACATAGATGTGCTTTCCTTTCGGTGAAACAGAAACTGAGACGGGAAACTTTCCGGTTTTATAGGGTGAGCCTGGTACCGGAATGAGTTCACCGCTCTTTATATCTATTCGATAAGCGGAGATATTATGGTTGGCCTGATTTGCCGAATAAATAAATTCTTCGTTGACGGCCTGCCCTTTGATTGGTGCATTGTTCAGTGCAGGATTTGCGCTAGATGCTGTATTGCTTACAACTAGACCAAAAAGCGCTATGAGCAGGCTAAAGCCTATAACAGGTGTAATGTTCATTTTTCTCTCTCCTAGGTAAAGCGTATTATATTCTTTTTAATATACGGGAATTGAAAAAATTGACAAGAATGTTGGTTAGATTACAGCTGTTCCCGCTAAGTGCGGAATGGGTCACTGTTTTTCCGTCCCGCGTCCATCCATGGCGCTAGTCACTGCAAAATAGTGCCCCAGTCCTTCGTGAATCTAGTTAGCAGGAGGTGCTGGTTAGATTATGTTATCAGTCACACTGTAGGGTTCATTTTTCGCGTTAAGTAGAACGAATAAAACCTCTTTTCGGCTTATCTTTTGCTCATCATTATTTCTTATGGCGATTTTGATACTAGGTTTTTGGGTGATTTTCTCAACGGAGGTTCTGGCAGCGGATAAGATTAACCCGGTTCAGGCTAATACGGTTTTGCAGGACTTGCCGCTCAAGACGACGAGCAAATTAACTAAGTTTGATTATAAGTTAATAGATCGTGATTTTTTTGATCACAATGTGACTTCATTTGCTTTGCGTGGGAGCCATGCTTTACAGATGTGTGATGCATGCCATAAGCCTAACGAGTCTTATAATAAGGCTGAACGAGCATGTCTTAGCTGTCATGAGTCTGAGCAAAAGCAACATCAATCATTAGGATTACAATGTGAAAACTGCCATCTAGAAACGTTTTGGTCACAAGTGCGTTTTAATCATGTTAATACAGGTTATCGATTAGAAGGTGCTCATCAGCATACGGCGTGTACACAGTGTCATGTGAATAGTCAGTATAAAAGTGCCTCCAAGGTATGCAAAAACTGTCATGAGTTGGATAATGTGCATTTTGGGTTTAGTCGTTCACCGTGCGCAAAATGTCATACGCCGAATAGCTGGGCGGTTAATTCGTTTAATCATGCATTACAAACAGGTTTTGCTCTGAAAGGTCGACATCAATCTGTGAGTTGCGATTTTTGTCATGCAGGAAGGAATGTTAGAAAAACGGAATCGGCTTGTCGGTTTTGTCATGCAAGTGAAGATGTACATCAATCAATATTTCAAGATGACTGTGGAATTTGTCATACTTCTAAGTCGTGGAAAAAAAAATCTTTTAGTCATCAGGCTGTTTCGACGTTTGAGTTAACTGGAAAGCATAAGAAACTGGCTTGTCTCATTTGTCATCAGTCTCCAGAAAACAAAAAAATGAGCGACCAATGTGTATCTTGCCATAGCAAAGACGATGTTCATTTATCTCAGCTTGGAAATTCTTGTGAAGATTGTCATAAGGCGAATACATGGTTGTCTGAGATTCATTTTGATCATGATCTCACATCATTTCCGTTATTAGGTATACATAGTATTATTTCATGCGAGCGTTGTCACCTAAACCGTTCTTTTAAAAATACCAAATCTAGGTGCCAAGATTGCCATGCTTCTTTATATCTTCGATCTCATGCAGGAAAGCTTGGCGATACATGCGAAAGTTGCCATAGCCCGGTTGATTGGAATTACCCTATATTTATTCATACTATGGCTGAGTTTACTAAATTTGACAAACAACATTTTTTTAAAAAATGTCGAGATTGTCACCAAGATGGAAATTCGGTTTGGGTCAAGAATATTAAAAAATGTTCGCAATGCCATAATGAAAAAGAGTATAGGTTGAGGCAATGAATGGGTGTCATATAAAAATAATTTACTTTTTTAGTTTCATGTTGTTTTTACTTGGTCAGTTTGCGTACGCTAAAAATGTATTGAAAGACTATGATATTTATGAATCCAAGTATGGTTTTAGGCTTACCCTTTTTTTTAATCGAGAAATTGAATATATGGGACACAGGCCACTAAACGAAGGAAAGTTTATTCAAGTTAAAATGCTCGATCAAAAAAATTTAAGAAAACCTGAAAAAAACCGAGAATCGCTTGTTTTTAATGATGCGAAAAATCATGGTATTGAAAAAGCAGTGTATGAAGCAAGCGTGCCAGGAGGCCCTTTTTTAGTCATAATGTTTGACCGGGTTGTACAATTCGAAATAGAACCAATAAAACGATATGACAAAATATCTATCAATATCTCTAAAAAAAATATTTTTCAGAAAAATAAAAAACGGCGAAAAAAAGGCTTAACAAGCAAGTCAATAATATTTTCTTCTGAAGAAAATACTAAAGATTTGTATAGCGAAGGTGAGCATGCGCTTAAGGATGGTAGAAATACAGATGCGATTTTGATTTTTACGCAATTTTTGAATCTTAACGAAAGTACTTATGAGCGAAAAGCTAAAGAACTATTAGCGCTTTCACGTGAAAGAAATGGACAACCTGATCTGGCGCTCAAGGAATACGAGAGTTACCTCACTCTTTATCCTAAATCAGATCGTAAAAAAGTAGTGCAACAACGATTAATGTCTATAAAAATAAAGCAGAAGATTTTAGAAAAAATAAAAGTCGAGTAAAAAAGCGGTGGTTATGCGAATAAATATCTTACTTGTTCTGTTGGGTTCCGTCGTCGTTATTGCGGGCGTTATGCTTGTTGCTAAACCAACGACTCTTATCGAAGATGTTTTTATATCCGATACCTCTGAGAGCTTTATTTATACGATACAATTATCGTTGCCATTTGAGTATATTGATCATTTTCCCAAAGAAAAAACGGAACTTGTGCAGGTGTCGCTAGGAGTCAATAGTTGGTTTGAAATTAATGCCAATCATTATTTCGGCAGCGAAACTATTGTGCCAGATATATTGCAATCTCAGTTAATGACTGATATCGCATACGAAGCCATGGTGGTAGGGGAGTCTTATCTTACCATTCGTTTTAAGCAACCCGTTAATTACTTATTAATGGCTGATGAAGCGTCAAAAAATATTGTCATAAGAGTGAATAAATAACAGCAGTAAGTCATTTTCATAAGATTCTGAGTGTCTCGCCTTTTTTATACAGCAAAAGCTTGACAAAGGCTCTTATAAGAAGGATTATTTTGCTCACCCACTTGGGTTTTTGGCAATCCTATAATGAGTTAAGGAAGTGTTTTTAATAATATGACTTTATTCTTAATGGCTGTATGTATGATTTTTGTAGTTTGCGTGGTCGAGGCTCTCAGAAAAGAGAAAAAAGACATAAGAATCAGAAAGCTAAATGCCGTTAGGGCGCGTATTAAAAGTTATGTTTCTTAATGGGTTTCCTGCCAGGTTTTTTCACCTTATCGTTTATATGCCATTTCTTACTTTACTGAGTGATAGGCATATAAAAGAAGCGTTATTATCGAGCTATACCCGTGGCGTTTGAGATCTAGGTTTGAGTATAAAGTGTTTGCTGGAGTTGAGTGTTCATTTAGCGGAAAATGTCGATAGTTGATAGCGAGGTTTGCTTGCCTCCCGCTTCTGTAAAACCCCCAAAGAAGTAAATCATATCATTCATCATCTCACTGCTCATACCAGCTCTTTTTCTCGGCATATCGGTTATCTCTATCCAGGTGTTGGTTAACGGATCAAATACTTCTACGGAACTCAATACTTCTGAGCTTTCGCCGCCGAATACATAGATTTTTCCATTAATGACCTTGCTGCTAGCAGATGCTCTTCGCCTCTGCATGGGAGTGACAATTTCCCATTGATCGGAAGTTAGATTATATCTTTCTACCGAGTTTGTTGCATTCGTTGAATTGCCAATGCGTCCGCCCATAACATAGATAAAGTCGCCTAAAGTGACCGCTGTAGAGTTATTTCCTCTTGGCATTGATTGCAGGCTTGTGGTTGACCAGGTTTTATTGACCGTATTGAAAACATGAGCTTGTTCGTTAGGAAAACCTCCTGTTAAATAGATGTTGTCGCCAGCAGTGGTAATACTGCTAAAGCGCGCATTTTCAGGCGGCCCATTTTTTTCTAGTTCCCAATGAAAGGTTTCTTGCGTAGGATCAAATGATTGCATTGTAGTAACAAAATTGTCTTCAGCGAAGACATAAATCCTATTGCTAACAGTAACGGCCTTAGGATATTTTTTATTGCTTAATGAAAGGCCGGTTTGAAGCCATGCATTGCTTGTTGTATTAAAGGTGATTATCTCGTGTTCACTTTCATTATCATTGATAGCATGGATGAGATAAATTTTATTTCCCGCAGTAGTGCTCGCAGATATAGGGCCAAGGGCTTTAGCGTTAATAGGCGGAGGCTCGGTAACTAACCAAGACGATTTTTTTAAATCATAAATTTCAGTTTTTTCAGTGTAAACAGATGTTCCTGCTGTCAAATCAAGTCCTGCTACGATATATAATTTTGAGTTATGAATAAAAGAATCGTGTCTGGATCGTTTAGTGCTTAAGTTGCCTAACGTAGACCAGAGCTTGTCAGAGTCCTCGTAAACAAAAACCTCGGAGCTTGAATTGTTTGCATCTGTTTCACCGCCGATGACATAGAGCTTGTTGGCATGGAAAACACTGCTATGATGGGCGAGCGAGAGAGGTAAGTCGCTTAAGCTTGTCCATTGCTCAGACGGCTCTAGTTCAGGATCATAAGACTCAACGGTTTTTACAAAGCTGTCTGCATTAGTCTTGCCTCCAGATAGATAAAAAAGCTCCCCATTACTGGCTAAACTGAATTCTGTTCGGGGTGAATTCATCGGCGTTGCTGCTGTTGTCCACTCTTGATTGGCAATATTGTAGATATGTATTGAGTCCGAAATACCGGTTTCATTGTGGCCACCAAAGACATAAATTTCTTTATTGAAAATCGCACATTGATGGCCTTCGAGTGCAACCGGCATTGCCTTTACACTCTCCCAACTATTACTCGATAGATCATAACGCTCATTCTGCGACGATGTTTCGACTGCTTCTTCTTCAATAGGTTTTTCTTCAGTTCCGACGTTGGTTGTTGTGAAAATTCTTCCGCCCAGTAAATAGATATAATTATTGTCAGCGCATACCGCCATATTACTGGTTGGGAATTTTAATCCAGAAAGTAAAAAATTTTGTCGGGTGGATAAATTATTATAGCTAAGGTTATCCCTATAGTTTGTTTTTTCTTCAATTGTTTGCTGTCCTCCCAAGGTATAAAATTGGCCATCCAGCATAAGGCTGCCTCGTTGCTCAGATTGTTCGGGCGGAAATGGGTTGGAATGCCATTGATTGATTCTTGGCCTGACTTTTAGTTGATTGTTGCTTAATTGCAGCTCGCCATTGATGATGGCTTCAATTCTAAAATAATAATCTGTGTTGCGATCTAGGTTTGTAAAGGTGTAGCTATTTTTTTGGGTGAGTTCATTGTAAATATTGCTAGATTCGGGTAAATCGATAATTTCTAAATCTTGGTTAATTGTGATTTTACCGTTGTCATCAACACTAATGCTTGCATTGGTTTTTCGATAGAGCGTAAACTTATTCGGTGCTCTTTTATTCCAACTAAGTTCGGTTTTTTTTACAGAGTCAGATGTTAAAAATAAGTCGAGATAAGGGTTTATGATTACCTCGTAGTCGAATTGTATGCCTTTATATATGGCCGAGATTTTTGTGGTGCCAGAGTTAATAGTGGTGAGTAAGTTATTGTTATCAATTTTGACAAAATATTTATCATAATTCCAGTTTAAGTTTTCAGTAATCGTTTTTTCGAGGCCATCGGAGAATGTCAAGGAAACATCTAGTTGAATCGTCTGATCCAGTTCGAGTGAGTTTGATAGCGCCGTAATGGTATTATTTATGGGGCCGACTACAGATAAATCCAGTGTTGCCGAAATGTCTCTAAAGTTAACCGATATCGTTACCTCACCGCTGGAAATTCCTTTGATTTTTCCGGCTGCTTCAATCTTTGCGATGTCGGTGTCTGAGCTTTTCCAGGACGCTTTGCGCAGCACATCAAGCCTTGTGGCGTCACTAAATATTGCGATTAATCCTAGATTTATCTCGTCGCCTTGTTCAAATCGTACATCCTCTATCGGGGTTTCATGAATAAATTCTAATTTGACAATTTTGGGCAGAACATTAATCCTTATCTGTCGGGTGAATTCAGCAAAGCTTAGAGTAATGGTTACTAGTCCTGGCTGATGCGCATATAGGATGCCTTTGTCATCAACGGTTGCCACTGTCGTATTTGAAGATACCCATTGAGCGGATTGAGCAATATTGACTTCACTTGCGTCGTTATAAACGACTATTGCATTCAGTGAGACTGATTTATCAACTTCAATGGAGTTAATGGTGTCGCCCGTGTTTAATGCGACGATAAAGAGCGATGAGCTGGCAGACTTCTCTCCTTTGCCGCAGGAAATAGTGGTAAATGCTATTAAAAACAATAAGATAAATGTCAGTGATCTTTTTTTCATGGACTACGGTCTCAGGTTTTGTGGTTTTTCTGTGGGCGCTAAGAACCAGCAGAAAAGTATCTTACACAACAATCTCTTATCATGGAATCTAGGATTATTTAATCATGAGTTTACCTGGCTTGTTTGTCGGGTCATCGGGGTATTCATTCTTTAAATTAACTGATATTATCGACTTCCAAAATTTAACTTATTAGTGATGTAAGCGCCCTGCCGTAAAGGCTTTATACCGACAAGGGGGGCTATTCGCCTCAGGTGCTTCTAAAGGATTTTCATGGCAGATCGAAGACTTCAAGTTTTTCATGCCGTTGCTCGTTTGCTTAGTTTTACTAAAGCGGCTGAAGCGCTTCATATGACCCAGCCCGCAGTAACGTTCCAGGTACGACAGCTCGAGGAATATTTCAATACGCGTTTGTTTGATCGCACGCATAATCGAATTAGCTTAACTGAAGCGGGTAGAAAGGTGCATGAGCATGCTGGCCGTATCTTTGAGCTTTATGCGGAAATGGAAAATTCCGTGCGTGAGCTTACTGGGGAAGTTAGCGGTATCCTTATATTGGGCGCTAGTACCACGATTGCTGAATATATGTTGCCCTCATTACTGGGGGATTTTAAAAATAAATACCCCGATGTGAGTGTACGCCTAAAGGTTTCGAATACTGAAGGCATTGTATCAATGGTGGAAAATAACATTATTGATCTGGGTGTTGTAGAAGCGCCGGTGGCCAATAAAAATCTTTCGGTTGAGCATTGCAAGACGGATCAGTTAGTCGCGATTGTGCCCCCAGGTCATCCATTGGCTGAATTTGATCTTTTACCTGCACAACGCTTACTGGATTTCCCATATATATTTCGTGAAGAAGGCTCGGGAACACGAGAAGTCATCGTTGAATACTTGAATCAAATAGGGCTTAACTCGAATGAGTTAAATGTGATCATGGAACTCGGTAGTCCCGAAGCGATCAAAGGAGCCGTGGAAGCGGGAATTGGCATAACCGTGCTTTCTCATGCTACCTTGGTTAAAGAAATCAAGTTGAATACTCTTAAGGCTATTCCACTGGATCCTCCGCTGACGAGGCCCTTTTCGTTTGTTCATCAAAAACAAAAATTTCGCCAATTGGCGATGGAGGAGTTGTTAGAGTTTGCGCGTCAATACTGCGAAGAGCACCCCTGACCTGGTGGGTGATTAGACCTAAAAGAAGAAAATAAAATCGTCGCTCAAGGAGAGAACTGTTCATGATTGAAATGCTTAAAATTTGGTACGAGAGGCATTTCTCCAATCCACAAGTACTGATATTAGCCATTTTATTATTGACCGTATTTGGTGTTGTCATATTTATGGGCAATATGCTGTTGCCTTTACTGGCTAGTATTGTCATTGCCTATTTACTTGAAGAGGGTGTATTAAGGATTGAGCGCAGAGGGTTTTCTCGCGTTATATCTGCGGTGTTTGTGTATTTATGTTTTGTATGCCTGATGGTGGTTGCCGCTATCGGTATGCTACCGTTGTTGTCTGAACAGATAACACAATTTATCGGTGAGCTACCTAAAATGCTGTTGCGCGTACAAAAAGCATTGCTGGAGTTACCGCAGGCCTATCCAGGTTATGTTAATGAAGCACAAATAAAAGAGTTAATGGTGAAAGTGGGTTCTGAGCTGGGCAGCTATGGACAGCATGTCTTACAGCTTTCACTTTCTTCATTGAAGGGGTTATTAACGTGGGCCGTTTACCTGATTCTTATCCTTCTTCTTGTGTTCTTTTTTCTCAAAGACAAAAAGAAAATTGTTTCATGGTTGACCATGTTTTTACCTGATGAGCGCGTATTGGTGGCTCAAGTCTGGGCTGAAATGGATGATCAAATCGGTAATTATGTGCGTGGAAAAGTACTTGAAATTATCATTATTGGCGTATGTTCATGGATTGTATTTGCGGTAATGGGATTAAACTATGCCGCTTTACTGGGCTTGTTAGTCGGTTTGTCGGTTTTAGTACCCTATGTGGGTGCAACGGTTGTTACGGTGCCCGTTGCGATGGTTGCCTTTTTTCAGTGGGGTTGGGGTTCCGAGTTTGCTTATCTCATGCTTGCGTATGGGATTGTTCAGGCTTTGGATGGTAATGTGCTAGTACCTCTGCTTTTTTCCGAGGCAGTGAATCTTCACCCTGTTGCGATAATTATAGCAATTATAGTATTTGGTGGGTTTTGGGGTTTTTGGGGAGTATTTTTTGCGATTCCGCTCGCAACGTTGGTTAAAGCGGTGTTGAATGCTTGGCCGACGGCACCTGAACCGAATCTACCACGAGATAAGCAAGCTGGACATTAATTTGTTACAGAGGCATTTTTGTTGCAATGAAGCAATGAGATAAACCTGTTTTTAAGGAGTAAGAGTAATTCATGAGTAGCAAAATGACAATGACAAGCAAAATTCTCGTTTGGATGGCAGCAGGACTAGTGCTTGGAAGCTTGATTAATGCATTCGCGAGTGACGTGAAATTCATCAATGACTATTTCGTGAATGGTATTTTTCATGTTGCTGGTGCTCTGTTTATTAGCCTGCTAAAAATGTTGGTCGTACCATTAGTGACTTTTTCTTTGATCTCCGGTGTATGCGGCATTGGGGATATTAATAAATTAGGCCGAGTTGGTTTCAAAGCATTTTTGCTTTTTATGTTAACAACAGCCCTCGCTATTACGCTTGCAATTTCGGTTGCCACTATTGTTGGGCCTGGGCAAGGTTTTGAACTTGCCGAAGCCTCTAAGAGTGAATTTACTGCACCTGTTGCTCCGCCGTTAACTCAAGTCATTATAGACTTGGTTCCGAGTAATCCAGTCGCGGCGTATGCAAATGGAAATATGTTGCAGATTATCTTTTTTACTATTTTATTTGCAGTTTGCATCTTAATGCTGGGGTCTAAGGGGAAGTCTATTTCTGATGGTGCAGAAAAGCTTAATGATGTCATGATGCAAGTAGTGAACGTGGTGATGCATATTGCTCCTTATGGTGTATTTGCCTTGATGGCGAAAACTTTTTCATTGCAAGGCCTTGGACTTATATTGCCAATGATTAGTTATTTTGCTGTGGTTGCGATTGTGTTGATAATGCATGCCACTGGAACCTTAATGTTATTGCTAAAGTTGTTAGGAAAAGTAAGCCCGTTACAATTTTTACGCAAGCTTAGAACCGTGCAAATTTTTGCATTTAGTACTTCAAGTTCAAATGCCACGATACCTATTACCCTAAGAGCAACTGAAAAACGTCTAGGGGTTGATAATTCAACAGCGTCTTTTATTGTTCCATTTGGTGCGACTATAAATATGGATGGTACTGCGATTATGCAAGGTGTTGCGACTGTATTTATTGCCAATGTTTATGGTATTGAGCTGGGCTTGGCAGGCTATTTAACGGTCATCGGAATGGCTGTATTAGCCTCGATAGGTACCGCAGGGGTGCCCGGTGTAGGTTTGATAATGCTTGCAATGGTGTTTAACCAGGTTGGTTTGCCGGTTGAAGGTATTGCATTGATTATGGGCGTTGATCGTTTGCTTGATATGATGCGTACTGCCGTAAATGTCACTGGAGATGCTGCGATAACCACAATTGTTGCGCGCTCTGAAGACAGTATATCTATGGAGATATTTAATGATCCAAATGCTGGTAGCGTAGAAGACGTCCATCTGCCACATAAAGGTTCAGCATAATTGAGAAAAGTGATTCGCGCAAAAAAAATAGAGTAAATGCTTGTGCAAAAAAATACCTTGTATTGGTATGACTACGAGACCTTTGGTGCAAACCCTAAAGTGGATAGAATTTCGCAGTTTGCAGGTGTGCGCACGGATCTGGATTTAAATATCATTGGTGAGCCACTGATGATTTATTGTCAATTGGCGGATGACTTTTTACCGCAGCCTGAAGCATGCTTAATTACCGGTATAACGCCGCAAAAAGTAATAAAAGAAGGTATGCCTGAGGCTGAGTTTATCAATGTTATTAATCAGCAGTTTTCCGAACCGAATACCTGTGTTGTGGGATACAATAATATTCGTTTTGATGATGAGTTTACGCGTTACAGCCTGTATCGGAATTTATTCGACCCCTACGCGCGTGAATGGCGTAACGGTTGCTCAAGATGGGACTTAATCGATGTGGTTCGTCTAACACGTGCATTGCGTCCAGAAGGCTTAGTTTGGCCGGCGCATGAAGATGGCTCTCCAAGTATTCGATTAGAAGATTTAAGCGCAGCGAATAATCTAAACCATGAATCGGCACATGATGCACTTTCAGATGTGTATGCAACGATTGCTGTTGCTAAACTTATTAAAGACAAGCAACCACGGCTTTATGATTATGCGTTTAATAACCGATCTAAAAGCAGTATTTTTTCGATGTTGAATATTAAGGAAAAGAAGCCGGTATTACATATTTCGGGTATGTATCCTTCAGATCGTGGAAATATGGCAATAGTTGTTCCGCTTGCTATGCATCCAACAAACAAGAATGGGATTATCGTTTTTGATTTGTCTGAGAACCCAGAGTCGCTTTATTTATTAAGTAGCGAAGAAATCGCGAAGCGAATTTTTACCCCTAAAGCGGAGCTTCCTACAGACCAAATGCGCATATCGTTAAAAACGGTGCATGCCAATAAGTGTCCTATCGTTTCTCCCGTCAATACTTTGCAACCTGATATCGCGCAACGCTATGGTATAGATATGGCCGTTTGCAAACAGCATTTAAATTTTATTACAGCTCAAGAATCCATTGCTGAAAAATTACAACAGGTTTTTTCTGCAACTAAATTTGAACCGAGCTTGGATCCGGATTATATGCTTTATGGCGGTTCTTTTTTTGGTGCAGCCGATAGAGAGAGCATGGATCATGTTCATTCGCTATCATCTAATGAGTTGCTAGGGTATGAGATGGTATTTGAAGATGATCGTTTGGCCGAGATGTTATTTCGTTACAAAGCACGCAACTGGCCTGAGTCATTAAGCGCTGACGAAAAAGAAATGTGGCAAGCGTTTCGGCTGAGTCGTCTAAATAAGCCAGAAACCTCAATCCTAAGTTTTGCAGAGTATTTTGCAAAAATCGAGCGATTAAAAAACAACCAAGAAAATAATGTGAATATTTCACTTTTACAGGAGTTAGAAAAATATGGTCGGGCAATAAGCCCGAAAACATAGTACGAGGAGGCTGTTCTTAGACAGCCTTCTGGAGCTTGTCCGAGAACAGACTGACCTACTGCGAACAAACCTAATTGCGTATATTTTTCGATTAAACTCGTTAAATAGCGATGGCTATTTGCCTCATTTGATCGAAAAATCTATGCTAATCAGGCTTGCTCTTTTGGCCATGGATGGTCTTATGCAGCGAAGCACAGGGATGTGCGAGAGCGTGCGTGACGATCGCTGTTCTAGGACAAGCTCCTAGGAATAAATTAATATTAGGGTTTTTTTTCTTTTTCGTCGTTATCGTTGTTCAGAAATAAAAATTTAACCATCATGTAAATAACAGCGGCCGCTAAAAATGCGACGACTCCATATATTAGCCATTGACCAAAGTTTTCCCAAGCTTGAGGTGATGTTAATGTTAAATTTCCGTCTGCATCTTTTTTCATGCTGTAATTCCCATGTCTAAATTTAATTAATGAATTGAAGCTTTACTCATCGAAGTGTATAAGAGAATGCCGTATATTGTCCGATATTTTGAGGGTTTAAATAATATTTGATCCTCTATGTTAAGTGTTTTTAGTTAATCTATTGTTTTTATTTATATAATTTGGCAGGGAGGTGTTCTAATGGGTGTTGTGCTACAAATTTTAGGGTTTTTGGTGTTTTCGTTTTTAGTGGCATGGAGCGTTATAGGCATTTTTTATAAGTTTAGGCAAACGAAAATTCAGGCTGCAGGCTTGGTTGTGGATCCATTAGCGATGCCACAAATGCGTCCAATTTCAATACCCTCCAAGGGTCAAAGAAATAGTTTAGATAGAATTTCGGCTTGGATGTTTGAGGTTCGGCAGTGGGAATTGACTGAAGACTGGAGCTTTAAACTGCCAAATGATGGCCCGACAGTTATGTTGCATAAAGGCTTTGTTTTTGACGGAGCTTCGATTCCTCGCCCTTTGTGGGGCTTGCTAAGCCCTACCGGATTATTACTTATTCCGGGCTTAGTGCATGACTATGCTTATCGCTATGAGTTTTTATGGCAGCTTAATGAGGATGATACGGTATCAAAATATAAGATCGCTGAAGGTCGTGAGTGTTGGGATACTTTGTTTTTTGAAATTGGGAAAGAAGTTAACGGCTTAACATTTATTGATAAGCTGGCTTATTATGCGGTGAGTAAATTTGGTGATAGCCCTTGGGAAAACAACCGAGATCGAGCCGAAGTTTGGGTTAACCCTAGAGCGGTTAAAGAAGTGCTTGAGGCTGAAGTTACGGACAATGCAGATAAGACTGATGTTTCCGCCGCAGAGGCCGTTGTTGAAGCAGATTCTGCTTCCAATATTAAAGATATTAAAAAAACGCGTAAAGAGAAGCCAAAGGCTGAGAAATCTGCAACCGAGAAGGATGTGGAGCCGGCATAAGCAAAACTATGTTTGTTGAATTTTATCTATTGTTGTTTAAATGTTGTTAAATTGAATGACCTAGTCCTTTTGTCTGAAATTGAAAGCTCTTTCCTAAAAATCAACTAGGCTTGCTCTCGTGACGATCGCTGTTCTCGGACAAGCTCCTAGTTGATTTGTTAGCCTATCTAATGCTCTGTTTTTGCTGATTTTTCTCCAAAATTTATGCCTTCTTGCGCGCTATGCCTACGACAAGTGCCAATGTTTGTGATGTAGAGTCTTTGCACTCCAGTCTGTTTAGTGACGGAAAGCTTTGTTGCTTTCATTTTGGATAATTGACTGGTTTGTGTGAATTTTAGTCTAGCTTTAGAAATTCCTACAACTGGGCGATAAATGTGGAATATAGTTTCATTTAATTAGGCTTTTATGCATTACGAATCAGAAAAAATGGAACATCTACTGCGACAAGAAAGAGCTGCTAGGCAGGAAGCCGAAAAACTTCTGGAAGTGAGAAGCAAAGCGCTACACGAGTCCAATTTGGAGCTAAAGGTCACGCTGCAACAGATGGAGGAGTTAGTGGAGCAACGCACTAAGGAGTTGTCATCCGCTTTAGAAAAAGCGAACCATATTTGTGCGGCTAAATCGCAATTTCTTGCGCATATGAGCCACGAAATACGAACGCCTATGAATGCAATTCTGGGAATGAGTCATCTTGTTTTGCAAACGGATTTAAGTTCGAAACAGCGCAAATATTTAAACATAGTTCATGGTGCAACCGAGTCGTTAATCCAGATTATTAATGACATATTAGATTTTTCTAAGATCGAAGCAGGGAAAGTACACCTGGAGGAGAAAGAGTTTCAGCTAAGCGATGTATTAGACCAACTCCCGAAAGTGCTTGGCATGGAGTCACTAGAAAAAGATGTTGTTTTAAGGTTTAATATTGACTCGAATATTCCGCCATCTCTCGTGGGAGACTCATTGAGACTGAGTCAAATTCTTATCAATCTTGGGGCTAATGCAGTAAAGTTTACCGAGCAAGGTGAAATACTCATCTCTGTAAATGTAGAAAAAAAATGGACGAATAAAGTACTTTTACACTTTATCGTTAGTGATAGTGGTATTGGTATTGCTCCCGAAAGGCAAGTTGGTTTATTTGAGGCTTTTACTCAGGCGAGTCGTTCGACAGCGCGCAATTATGGCGGCACCGGTCTTGGTCTCACTATTTCAAAAAATCTGGTACAGTTGTTAGGTGGTAATATTTGGGTTGAAAGTGAGTTGAATAAAGGCAGTGATTTTCACTTTACGGTTTGTTTGCGCAGTAGTGAGGAGGAAGTTCCAGAGAGTAGGGATGCTAAACGTGGCTTAGTGGCTGTTGATGGTAGTATTCCGCAAGAATCAAAAGATACAGACTGCCAAGGTCGAGACTCATTAATGTTTAATGATTGTCGAATATTACTGGTTGATGACAATAAAATAAATTTAATGGTTGGGAAAAGCTTGTTGGAAAATATTGGAATCACGATTGATACCCGAAAAAATGGCCAGGAAGCGATTGAGGCGATCCAACAGGAGGTTTATGATGCTGTTATTATGGATATTCAAATGCCAGAAATGGATGGGATAACGGCAGCGCGTAAAATCAGGTCATTAGGCGGTCGATTTTCTGAACTCCCGATTATTGCAATGACCGCAAATGCATTTCCGGAAGACATTGAAAAAAGCCTATCCGCTGGGATGAACGATCACCTGAGTAAACCGGTTAATCCAAAAAAACTAAATCAGACATTATTAAAGTGTATCCATCCTAAGTTGTCGGGTAAATAACCGTTCGACTTATACCGACAAAAATTGCCGAAAATTACAAAGTATCAGATGCAAAGTCTGCTAAACGAGATCGCTCTCCACGTTGAAGTGTTATATGTGCGCTGTGTTGCCAGTCCTTGAATCGATCTACAACATAGGTCAGTCCTGAGGTGGTTTCGGTTAAATAAGGGGTGTCTATCTGGGCAACATTGCCCATGCAGATAATTTTTGTGCCTGGCCCTGCGCGAGTGACTAGTGTTTTCATTTGTTTAGGTGTTAAATTTTGTGCTTCATCGATAATCACATATCGATTTAAAAAAGTGCGGCCACGCATAAAATTCATCGAACGGATTTTTATCCGCTTCGACAATAAATCATTGGTCGCGGCGCGTTCCCATTCTCCTGAGCCTGGCGGCGAGGTTAGGACTTCCAAATTATCCATTAATGCCCCCATCCACGGAGTCATTTTTTCTTCTTCTGTGCCGGGAAGAAAGCCAATATCTTCGCCTACGGGTACGGTTACTCGGGTCATTATGATTTCTTGAAAACGCTTTTCGTCAAGTGTTTGCATGAGTCCGGCGGCCAGGGTAAGCAATGTTTTGCCGGTGCCCGCCATTCCGAGCAGTGTTACAAAATCAATTTCGGGGTCAAGTAATATGTTGAGTGCAAAGTTTTGTTCCCTGTTTCGAGCTTTGATGCCCCATACATTATGCCCATTCCCTCGAAAATCATCGATAATTTCAAGCGTTGCAGAGTGACCACTATGCTTGCGGACGATGGCTTGAAATGTATCGTCATGGCTGTAAATGTATTGGTTGGGGTACCATTCCTCTAGATCATCTCCCTTGATAGTATAGAAGCTGTGCCCGTTTTCTGACCAGGATTCAATGTTTTCACTATGTTCGTCCCAGAAGCCTACCGGCAGCTTAAAGGAGCCGCTATATAATAAATTCACATCTTCGATGACTTGGTCGTTGTGAAAGTCTTCAGCCTTTATTCCGAGAATGGCCGCTTTTATTCGAAGATTAATATCCTTTGATACAAGAATAACGTTGTTGGCGCTACGTTGTTGTTGAAAGGCTAATGCCGAACCTAAAATAGTATTATCAGCTGAATTGCCGGGTAGGTCTTTGGGTAGATTAAAGATGAGTTCCTGAGTTTGAAAAAATACACGACCGCTCTGAGTCTCTGAGTTTATCGGTGAAGGTAGGGGAATACCTTGTTCGATTTCTTCCTTGGTCGCGCTATCAACGATATCTTCTAGAAATCGACTGCTTTGCCGGGCATTGCGGGCGACTTCTGATGGCCCTCTTTTGTTTCTATCCAGTTCTTCTAGTACCACCATGGGTAAAAAAATGTCATGTTCCTGGAAGCGGTATAGGCACGCAGGGTCATGCATTAATACGTTGGTATCAACAACAAACAACTTTCTTTTGTCCATTAAACCCTCCAAGATAGGCTGTGGCAATAACACCTCTAAATATCTGATGCGAGATGACTATGTTTGTTTTTTGGACATTTTTTTTGCCGCTGCTAAAACTTCTTCGACATGACCAGCCACTTTAACTTTGCGCCATTCGTGCCGGAGTACGCCTTTTTCGTCAATTAAAAAAGTACTTCTCTCGATACCCATTACTTTTTTACCATACATGTTTTTCTCTTTAATAACGTCAAACAGAGTGCATAGAATTTCTTCTGCGTCGGAAATTAACTCAAATGGAAACGCTTGTTTGGCTTTAAAGTTTTCGTGTGATTTTAAACTGTCTCGAGATACGCCAAACACGACGGTGTTGGCGCGTTTGAACTTGCTGTGGTTATCACGAAAATTTTGCCCTTCTGTTGTACACCCAGGGGTGTTGTCTCTTGGGTAAAAATAGAGGACAATTTTTTGGTCTTTTAAGGCGGATAGTTCGATGGTTTGGTCGCTGGTAGCGGGTAACGAAAAACGGGGTACTTTTTTATTGATCTGAGCTATAGGCATTATTTATTCCTTGTTGTTTTTGAGTGAGTAGTTGGTCAGTCGATTCTTTGCCTGATTATTTCATGTTAACGATAGATCAGAAAGAATCATGTCATTTAGGTGTTGCTGCTGGGTAATTGTTGGGCAAATACGGAGGTGAGTGATTTTAAGAGATTGGGTGTAGACGGATGATTTCTCTGTTTTTAAATATGACTCTAATGTCGTGTTAACGCCGACTTTTCTTGCCTTGCGGCGGACAGGGCAGTAACATTCGCTGTTAACGTATTATAGCGGAGAAGATGATGTTTCAAGGTAGCATGGTTGCATTGGTAACACCGATGCAAAAGGACGGTTCAGTTGATTACACAGCGATGGATAGGCTGCTTGAGATGCATATTGAGGCTAAAACGGACGCCATAGTGGCTGTTGGAACGACGGGAGAATCCGCAACTCTTACAGAAAAGGAACATTGTGATGTCATCCGCTATGTGGTAAATGGCGTGCGTGGCCGAGTTCCAGTGATCGCTGGTACGGGTTCGAATTCTACCGCTGAAGCGATACAGTTTACCGCATTTGCCAAAGAGGCCGGTGCGGATGCTTGTTTGTTGGTGACTCCTTATTATAATAAGCCTACTCAAGAGGGCTTAATTCAGCACTACACTGCGATATCAAATGCAGTTGCAATTCCGCAGATTTTATATAATGTTCCCGGTAGAACAGCTTGTGATATGAGTACGGATACGGTCGATGTGTTGTCCAGAATGCCCCACATTATTGGTATTAAGGATGCTACTGGAGATGTGTCACGTGCCCAAGATATTGTATCTCGTTGTGGTGAACGGCTAGATGTTTTCAGCGGTGATGATGCCTTGGCTTTAGATGTTATCAAGGTAGGAGGTAAGGGGGTTATTTCAGTCACTGCGAATGTGGTTCCTGCGCAAATGCGTGCAATGTTAGCTGCTGCTTTGGCCGGAGATTTTGCGGTTGCCAAAGCGATAAATTCAAATCTCGAAAGCTTGCATCATGATTTGTTTTTAGAAGCAAACCCTATCCCGGTAAAATGGGCGTTATTAGAAATGGGGCTTATCTCTAGTGGAATTAGATTGCCACTCACTGAGTTGTCGCCGCCATTCCATGAGCCAGTACGTCAAGCGCTGCAAAAAGCTAATGCCATTTAGGAAAGACATGAAATTATTAAGAAAGTTACAAAGCCCAGTGCTATTTTTGGGCTTCATTGGTATGCTTGTTGGTTGCGCAACAACCGAACAAGAGTTTTATAAACGTAGTCCAGTAAGTAATGCTCTAGAAATTCCTCCAAACTTAGTTAAGGCTAAGTTGGATGGGAGTTTTTCAATTCCCACAGTGGGAGGTTTGGGCGCTGAGAAAGTGCTTTTATCAAGTAATGCGACGGTGAGTTTGCAGTCTGATGGTCGAATGCGCTGGTTAGAGATCAGTGAGCCTACGAATAAGATTTGGGATCATGTGCTTGCTTTCTGGGAAAATAACGAGATACCGGTGCTTTGGGAAAATAAAAAGCTGGGTATTATGCAAACCGACTGGGTTGATAATTATGAATCGGAGTTTTTACGTGATCGTTTTCGAGTTCGTATTGAGGTGGGTAAAACGCCTAGAACGAGTTTGTTATTCCTTACTCATCAAGGTGTACAAAAGGACTTTTATCAAGATGGTATCGTGAATGTATGGGAAGCACGAACCTATGATAAAGAACTTGAGATTGAAGTGCTTGGGCAGTTATTGGAGTATTTTGCCTTAGAGCCGCAACGGGTAAAAGAGCTTATTAAAAAAGCTAAAAAACAAAAGCCCGGATCAACCTTGGAGTTAAAAAACTCACCGCCGAGTTTAGTTATTCATGCGACTAAGGATAAATCATGGAGCTTTGTCGCCGCCGCTGTTGACCGAATGGGGCATTTAATTATTGAACGTGATCAGCTTGAAGGTGTTTTGACCATTCGGGTTAGCGAAGATGAGTTTGCAACAGACTTTAGTATTGGCCTTGTTGGGGCTTTTACGAAGCGAGAAACATTTAAATTAAAATTTAGCGTGATAGATGAAAAGGAAACAAGAATTATTGTGTTAGATGACGAGTTTATCGAAGAAGATTCTCAACAGGCGCGCAATATACTTATACGAATTAAAGATAATTTGTAATGTATGGTTCCATAGTTGTTGAATAGCCTTAAACTTGGTTCGTATTATTTAGATGTAAAGTTATTTAGTTAAGATTAATAGATATAGGTAAAATAGAGAGTAGGTAGTCAGTATGGAAAAACGTAACGAACTTTATAGAGGCAAGGCGAAGTCGGTTTATGAAACTGATAATTCAGATCAAATGATATTGTTGTTTCGCAATGATACATCGGCAAATGATGGCGAAAGAATAGATCAGCTTGATAGAAAGGGAATGGTAAATAATCGGTTTAATGCCTTTATTATGGATGAGCTGGAAAAGCAAGGCGTTGCAACTCACCATATTAAGCTGTTATCTGACCAAGAGTCGTTAGTTAAAAGTTTAGATATGATTCCCATCGAGTGTGTCATTCGAAATATATCGGCCGGGAGTATTTGTCGTCGTTTAGGTGTTGAGGAAAATCTAGATTTGAATCCACCGACGTTCGAATTTTTTCTTAAAAACGATCCATTGCATGATCCTATGATCAATGAGTTTCATATCGAGTCTTTTGGTTGGGCTGTCGCCGACGAAGTAGAAAAAATGAAACAAACGACCTTGAAAGTGAACGATATCCTGACCAAGCTTTTTCGTGATGCGGGTTTACTACTAGTGGATTTCAAACTCGAATTTGGCCGCTATAAAGGGGATATTGTTTTAGGCGATGAGTTTACTCCAGATGGTTGCCGGTTGTGGGATGTTAATACCCGGAAGAAGATGGATAAAGATCGTTTTCGTCAAGGGCTTGGTGGAGTTGTTGAAGCCTACGAAGAAGTTGCACATCGTTTGGGTGTGGAGCTTCCCAACTAGAGAAATTTGAATATATCTCAAGTATTCCCTCGATATCTCATCGGCCATTAGTCGGTGAAGAGCCGAGGGATAATGCTTGATTTTTCATCGGTTCATAGAGAGATCCTCATGCTGAATTTACGTGGTGCATCAGCCCGTTCTGCTTTTCGTATCGAAAAAATTCTCAATTCAATTCAGAAAAAAGTACCCAAAGTTTGTGCTGTTGATGCGGAATATACCTATTTTGCACACACTTCCCAAATATTTTCGCAATCAGAGATTATACGTTTAAAGCAATTGCTCGATGATGGGCGGCCGATCGCGAACAGCTCGCTGGATGGCTCGCTGTTTCTCGTTGTTCCGCGGCCAGGGACGATATCGCCGTGGTCTAGCAAGGCGACGGATATTGCGCACAATTCCGGATTAATGGGTTTAGAGAGGGTTGAACGAGGAATTGCTTACCATGTGAAATCCTCATCGGCGGAAGTTTTTAGTGAAAGTGAGTGGGCGCTTATAGCCTGTTGTCTGCATGACCGAATGGTAGAATCTGTATTTAGTTCGGTGGAGGAAGCTGATGCCTTGTTTGTCCAGGCAACACCCGCAGCGTTCAAAATAGTTGATATTTTAGCGGGCGGCAAAAATGCCCTGGTTCGCGCAAACATTGATTGGGGTTTAGCACTCGCAGATGATGAAATTTCGTATTTAGTGGAAAATTTTAATGCCTTAAAGCGTAATCCTACCGATGTTGAGTTGATGATGTTTGCGCAAGCTAACTCTGAGCACTGTCGTCATAAAATATTCAACGCGGATTGGGTGATTGATGGGATAACACAAGAAAAAACCTTATTCCAAATGATTCGAAATACTCATGAAAAAAATCCTGGCGATGTATTGTCGGCTTATAGTGACAATTCGGCAGTTATTAAGGGGCCAATTGGGCAATGGTTTTACCCTGATTCATCGAACCGTGAATATCAAACTCATGCGCAAGCAGCGAATATTTTGATGAAGGTAGAAACGCATAATCATCCTACAGCGATTTCTCCATTTTCAGGGGCTGCGACTGGTTCTGGGGGAGAAATTAGAGATGAAGGTGCAACCGGTAGAGGCTCTAAACCCAAAGCAGGTTTAACCGGGTTTTCAGTGTCGAATTTACGTATTCCAGATAATATACATGCCTGGGAAATGGATTATGGCAAGCCCGAGCGTATTGTATCCGCGCTGGATATTATGCTGGAAGGGCCAATTGGTGGGGCTGCATTTAACAACGAATTTGGGCGTCCCAATATTCTCGGTTATTTTCGCACCTATGAGCAGAATGTGCTGGGCCCAGAGGGAGAGGAGGTTCGAGGTTACCACAAGCCGATTATGCTGGCTGGTGGAGTAGGGAGTATACAATCCAAGCAAGTAGAGAAAGGGAATATTCCTCCAGGTGCACCGCTTATTGTACTCGGTGGTCCATCAATGTTAATTGGTCTTGGCGGCAGTGCCGCGTCCTCAATGACTTCAGGTGCCAGTCATGAAGATCTTGACTTTTCCTCAGTACAGCGAGGAAATCCCGAGATGGAGCGACGCTGCCAAGAAGTGATTAATCATTGTTGGCAGCAAGGTGAAAACAATCCCATTGTTAGCATTCATGATGTCGGAGCAGGTGGGCTTTCCAATGCGATGCCTGAGCTTGTGGATGATAGTGGACGCGGCGCAAAGTTTGAATTGCGTACTATTTTAAGTGACGATCAAGGCATGTCTCCCATGGAGCTTTGGAGTAATGAGTCCCAAGAGCGTTATGTATTGGCGATAAGCGCAGAACGAATGGATGAGTTTGCGGCGCTATGTCAGCGCGAACGTTGTCCGTATGCGGTAATAGGTGAGGCGACTGAAGATCGTCAGCTAATGGTTGGTGATGCTTATTATAAAAATACACCAGTGGATATGTCGATGGAAGTATTACTTGGCAAGACACCTAAAATGTTGCGTGAAGTGCAGCGCAAACCGTTTCGAAAAAATGACATTGATTATACGGATATTGAATTAAAAGATGCCTTGTATCGAGTACTACGCCTGCCAACAGTGGCCGACAAGCGTTTTTTAATAACCATTGCAGATAGAACCGTAACGGGCTTGGTTGCGCGTGATCAATTGGTGGGGCCATGGCAAGTCGCGGTTGCGGATGTGGGTGTAACGGCAACGGATTATCATGGCTACAGCGGTGAAGCGATGGCCATTGGTGAGCGCACACCGATTGCGTTATTACATCATGCTGCATCGGCACGAATGGCCGTGGGTGAAGTTATTACCAATATTGCGGCTGCGCGCATTGAAAATATATCCGATATTGTTTTATCAGCCAATTGGATGGTAGCCACCGGTCATGTAGGGGAAGACGCGGGCTTATACGCGGCAGTTAAAGCAGTGGGAATGGAGCTTTGCCCTGAACTTGGCATTGCTATCCCGGTCGGTAAAGACTCAATGTCGATGAAAACAGTATGGCAACAGGACGGTGAAAATAAATCAGTTACCGCGCCATTATCTTTAGTCTGTACTGGATTTGCCCCCGTCACTCATATTGCAAAAACCTTGACCCCTCAGTTGAAGACAGATGAAGGCGACAGTGATCTGCTATTAATCGACCTTGGCAAAGGAAGAAATCGTATGGGTGCTTCGTGTTTGGCCCAGGTTTATAATCAAATTGGCCATCATCCAGCCGATGTTGATGATGCGAGTTATTTAAAATGTTTTTTTGCGGCAATACAGTTATTGAACAAAGAAAATTTATTGCTTGCCTATCATGATAGATCAGACGGTGGTTTGATCACCACGTTATGTGAAATGTCATTTGCGGGTCATGTGGGCATATCCGTCGATATTGATGATTTGCATGGCGATGCAAATAGCGATAACGCAAATTTGACTGCTTTATTTAACGAAGAGTTGGGCGTGGTGATTCAAGTGAGGCATCAGGATACGGATATTGTGCTTTCTATTCTGCGAGAACAAGGCCTAGCACGACATAGTGTTGTGCTAGGAAGTTTGAACAAAACGGACAATGTCATCATAAAGCAAGGCAATAAAGTGTTGTTAGAGGAGTCACGTGTTAATTTACAGCGTGCTTGGAGTGAAACCAGTTATCAGATGCAGGCCTTGCGCGATAATCCTCAAAGTGCCCAACAGGAGTTTGATCGCTTGCTGGATGTCAACGATCCCGGTTTAAGTGTAAAGCTTAGCTTTGATGTGAATGAAAATATTGCAATGCCATTTATTCGTAAAGGTATCCGCCCAAAAGTAGCTATACTCAGAGAGCAAGGTGTTAACGGTCATCACGAAATGGCGGCGGCGTTAGATCGTGCAGGATTCAGCTGTGTAGATGTGCATATGAGTGACATTATTCATTCACGTATTTCTCTTGCGGAGTTTCAGGGCTTGGTTTCTTGTGGTGGCTTTTCTTATGGTGATGTATTAGGTGCGGGGCAAGGTTGGGCTAAGTCCATTTTGCATAATGCAAAAACCAATGATGTATTTAACACATTTTTTCATCGCCAAGATACATTTGGTCTTGGTGTTTGTAATGGTTGCCAGATGATGTCTCAGCTTAAAAATATGATACCTGGTGCGTCTCATTGGCCTGATTTTCGACAAAATCAATCGGAGCAATTTGAGGCTAGATTGTCTTTGCTTGAAGTGATGAAATCACCTTCAATGTTTTTATCTGGAATGCAAGGTTCTGTTATACCTGTCGTAGTTTCTCATGGCGAAGGGCGTGCTGTATTCGCTTCAGAAAAGGCTTTGAATTCTGTTCAGCAAAATAATTTAAGTTGTCTGCGTTATGTAAATCATGCGCATGAAATGACGATGCAATATCCATTAAACCCTAACGGTTCACCGGCTGGGATAACCGGCCTCACAACAATAGATGGTCGGTTCACTATCATGATGCCTCATCCAGAACGCGTTTTTCGGGCAATACAAAACTCCTGGTATCCCAGCGAATGGCAAGAAGATGGGGCGTGGATGCGAATGTTTAGGAATGCGCGAGTGTGGGTTTCTTAGCTCGCTAAAACCTATAGAGTTTTGTGATTGTTGTTTTGAGAAGAGAGCTTGCTTCATGGGGTGTTTGTCAGCTGTTTGCTGTGCTGGTCACCGTCTTTCCATCGAATTACTTTCCAGCATGGAACTTGTATTAAGTTGCAGGATAAATTATCAAGGATGAACTGCGGTGCTTTTTTATCTCATTAAAATTCTCAAATATATTGTTTTATGGGTTGATTTTATATGTGTTACTACCCTGCTTTATGTACTGTCTTATCTGCCAAAAAAATTATTGGATCAGTTTTTCCCTGCTTTATTTCGTTTTTGGAGTAATTGTTTTGTGAATGCGCTAGGAGTGGATTTACGTTTGCATCAAAAAAACGATAAGCCACTTCCAAAGCAATTTATTTTAATCGCGAATCATCCTTCTGCATTTGAAGATATTGGAGTGCCTGCATTATTTAATGTGTATTCTCTGGCAAAAATCGAAGTACGAGACTGGTGGATATTTGGGCGAATTAGTTGGGCGGGTGGTACTTTATATGTAAGGCGTGAATCTAAAGAATCGCGTGCCGAGGCCGGTTTAGAAATCGAAAAACAGTTATCTGCCGGAAAATCAATAGCGCTTTATCCAGAGGGAGGTTGTAAAGGGCGACGTATTTTTGAGAGCTTTAGGCATGGAGCTTTTGATATTTCACTTAAAACGGGTGTACCTATTCTCCCTGTTTTTTTGCATTACGAAGCACAAGAAGATTTTGAATGGGCTGATCCACAAACGCTGTTGCATAAAATTTGGCATTATATGACTACGCGAAATAATAGAGCGAATTATTATGTATTTGATGCGATTGACCCCGCTCAATTTGAAGATAAAGCGTCTTATAATCATTATGTGCATAAGTTATATTTGCAATGGCAGGATAAGTATTTGAAATAGTAGGCAGTTGTATTGGGTGTTCGGCGAAAATTGAGATATTATTGACGGTAATGAGAAGCAAAGAAAAAAGTACGCGTGTGATTTTTGTCCGGCATGGGAAGACAGATTATCCTACGGATAGAATTTATTGTGATGATATTGAGGATCCCGAGTTGAATTCGGAGGGCGTTGTACAGGCAAGGGTTGCCGCGACATATTTTGAAGGCATTAAACCATCTGCTGTATTTTCAAGCCCAGCCGCGAGAACAATGGCGACCGCACGTGAAATAGCTCATATTACCGGAAATGAGATTCAGTTTAATAAAGCGCTGAGAGAGAGGCGGTTTGGCGTATGGGAGGGTTTGTTTTTTAACGAAGTTGAAAAAAAACATCCTCATGAATATTTAAAGTGGAAAAAGGACAAGATATTTTATACGCCTGCTAACGGCGAAGCTATTCCAGAGTTTCAAGCGCGCGTATGTGGATGTGTGGAGTATCTAGCATCTAATTATATAGATGAAACAATAGTGATTGTCACTCATGTTGGAGCGATCAGAATGGCTGTTACAAGAGCTATACGCATTCCTCTCGCTGAATATCGGCAAATAAATATAGCTTATGCATCAATAACTACAATTGATTACGGGGTTAGTAAAAATAACCTTATGAATTTAAGCGTTGTCGGCTATAGTGATTGAGTTAACGGTAATTTTGATAGGTTTATCCCGTTATATTTCAATATTTGATTCATTAAGATTTAAGCTTGTTTATTTACTCTCTGATTTAGCAGGGTTATACTCAGTTTATAATATCGAGGCAGCTGCTTGCCCGGCATTTGAACACAATTTTAGGGATGGATCCCCCTCTTGACGTTTGGTGGTGGTTGTGGTAAAAAGTCAGTAATAGTTTTAGGATAAAGTTTTTATATGTTTGGGTTGCTTGCAGACCAGTTCATTTTGGCGGTAAGTGGCTTATGAATTAACTCTCATTAGAGGAGATTACTATGGGTATGCGTAAGTTTAAATTAAGTGCTTTAGCAAGCACTATACTGTTAATGGGTAGTGGCGGGGCTTTTGCTGCTAGTGATGAGTTACCACCGCCTAGTTTTACGAATTGGTGGTCTTTAGTCGGCAACGCTAATGGGACGACGCAGATTCAAGGGGCTGGTGGTAATGGTGCTGTTGCCTGTGCTGCGGGTTTTGATTGTAGTACAGTTGCTGCGGGTGATGGGTTTATACAGTTAATGATGACCCCTACGGGTACTACTGATCCAAACCCAACTTCATATATTGCAACGATAGTTTCCGATGATGATGTTGGTAACGGAGAAGTCGCGCAGCCTGGAAGTTTAAATTTCGTAGATATAAGCTATGTTAAAATGAAATTAAACTTGGGAATAGTTAACGAGGGCAATGAATCGGGTATAACGGCTTTCCAAAAGATTAATGATATTGGTTCTGGAGGACCAAGCGATGTACCGTTTACGTCGGTAACCTGGATTAACTCCGGTTGGGCGGATCCGAGTGGAAATGGCGGCTCTGCCATTACCATAGACCAAAGCTTGTTTACGGAAGGTGTTAATTCAGCTGCTATTGGGGATAATTTTGAGTCACGGTTTTTATACCAGGCTAATTCAAATGCAGAAGGAACGCGTACTGGGCTAACAATGGAGATCGATCAAGTTATTGGTTTATATCAGGATAATGCTGGTGCTTTAACAGATGTGCAGTCTTTTACTTTGCGTGAGATAGCCGGTGATATGTTAACGAGTGCAGACCAGGTAGCATTTGGTTCTGAGACTGTTGCTTGGGCTGAGGGGGATCGCATTAAATCTACTTGGCTTGGTCAGGAGGTTGATATGGGTAACTCTGGCTTTTTAGGTGCTACATTTGGTTATTCTGCTTTTGAAAACCTCACTCCAGGGAAGGAAGACCTGATTTCAAGATTTGGCTTGACTGCTACTGATGCTGCGGGACCAACAGTGTGGAATGATGTATTTAATCTAACATTTGCTGACCCAGAGGGTGGGGCGAGTGATTATTTTGCATCTTTTACACCTTGCCGAATGGCGCCTGATGGTGATTCGCAACTAATCGATCCAAATAATCCAGCTCTAGGGTACGAAGCAGGGCCAGCTTGTGATTAATTTTATATGCTTTTTTAAATAGTCGTAATCGAAAAAGGAAGGGTTGATCCCTTCCTTTTTTATTTTAGTTATCTTCATTTCCCATCTTTTGCTCGGTACTTCACTTATTTATTTCTAAAATTTTATACTGTTATTGGCTGGTTAGCTATTAATCTTTGTTGTGTTTCGTACATATTGGATAAATTATCAAATAAAATTAATTATATTTTTTTCTGCTTAATCCTTGGTTTATACTTAAGGTCGTGTTAATCAAAAACCATGTTTAAGGAGTTATTTAGGATGTCGATTATTCGTAAGGTTGGATGGTTGGTTTTTATTCTTTCGATGTTCGCTAACACAGTTTATGCCGCCGATGAAAAATTGTCGGGCCGAGAGATTGTCAGTCAGTGTGATATAAAATATCCAGGAGAAGACCAAACATCCGAATTGACTATTTCGATGAAAGATAAGTCTGGAAATCAGCGAAAAACGGTATATTTTAGAGTTTGGAAGGATTTAAAGGGGGCTGAGGGAATAGTGGATAAAATGACATTGTTTACCGTATTCCCGCCTGATGCTAAAGGTGCGGCCTTTATGCGGGTTGCTTATAAGGAAAAAAATGCAGAGCAATCAATATATTTACCAAATTTACGAAAAATACGTAAAGTTTCAGTCAGAGATTTGAGCGATAGTTTTCTTGGCTCTGATCTTACCTATGGAGATATAAGTTACCGAGCGATTAGTGAGGATACTCACAATTATGTGCGTACTGATAGAGATAAGCAGGGTTCAGAGTTTTTTGTGGTAGAAAGCATACCTAAGGAAGCCAAGCCTCAGTATAGTAAGAAGATATCTTGGTTTCATAATACCAAAAAGCCAGCAGAATGTGTGAAAGTTCGTGTTGATTATTTTGATACCAAAGGTGCATTACTAAAACGCCAACGTCTTAAATGGCAAAAAGTGGATGATGCATGGGTTTGGGATAAGGTTTTAGTGGAGAATGCTCAGACATTCCATTCTTCATTTTTTGAAGTAAAAAAAGTCAAAATAAACACCAATGTTGATGAAGATTGGTTTTCCGAGCGGCGGCTTCGGCTGGGGCTTGAATAGATTCGGTTTTGGTAATTGGTTAAACAACGATATGAGAGTTTACGGTTTAGGTATTATTTGTCATTTTTCAATATAGCCTGGTAATTATAGTAACCAGGCTTAATTCTTGCCTTTCTATTAGCCGCTTTAGAAAGCGCTATTTTTCATCTTCTTATAGATCCCTGTGCTGTCATCTCTACTGTTCTTAGAGTCTGCTTGTATGAATTAAATTTCAGTCACAGGATAATATCGCGTGTTAAGAATGTTATTATGTCGCCAGAAATATTAGTGATTGCTATGTATAACGACTCCGAATCTGAATTACTTGCTCAGAATATTCATGGGCTTATATATCACAGTAAAGAGGGCGGGTTTGCAATATAAAAAATGAGAGCTTCATAGTTAAAAATAAGTTGCGTAGAGGCGATGCTTTAGCAAGATTGGGTAGTGATGAGTTTGGCGTTCTGTTAAGTGATTATCCAAAAAATAAGGTTTTAGAAATAGCGAAGTCTTTGTTAAAAGCGATTAATTAATTTCGTTTTCTTGGGAAGATAAATTATTTTCCGTTGGTGCGAGTATTGGCATGGTTCGCGTCAACCATGAAACAGAAGGCTCTAACTCTACGTTGGGTTCAGTTGATACAGCATTTTATCTTGCTAAAGAAAATGGCTGGAATCGCATTTATATATTTTAGGATGATGAGGTACTTGTATTTTCATATTTGATACAAACACGAAAAAAACATCACAAGCGGTGGGTAAGCCATAAGTTTTAGTATTGGCAAATGTTGCAGTAGAAGCCTATTGATTTGTGATGCTCATAGCTTCTAAACTAACGAGTCAAAATATTTCTTATTACAAATTTAGTATGAAGAAATGCTTATTAAAGGAAGTGCAAGCAATGAATCGAACCCTACTAAAAATCGTATCTGCAAGTGTTTTAATTCTTGCAAGTGTCATGAGTTTTTCTGCAATGGCAGGCGATGCTGTGGCTGGAAAAAGCAAAGCGGCGTTGTGTGTGGCATGTCATGGTGCTGATGGAATCAGCCCAAGCCCGGACATTCCTAATCTTGCAGGCCAAAAAGAAGTGTACTTAGCTAAAGCCATTCGAGACTATAAATCAGGTGCACGCAAAAACCCAATGATGGCATCAGTTGTTGGAATGATCGCTGATGATGACATAGCGGATATTGCGGCGTATTTTTCCAGTCTACAATAATCTATTGAATCAAGGTTATACTCTATGGCCGATGAGAAAAAAAAACCCATAAAAACCAAGAATCCCAAAGACCCGCAGCGCCGTGATTTTTTAACCCTCGCAACGGGCGTGGTCGCTAGTACTGGTGCTGTTGCCGCTACTTGGCCATTCATCAGCAGTATGAACCCAAGCACGGATGTCTTGGCGAATGCAACGTCTGAGGCTAGCTTGAAAGGAATACGTGCAGGTGAAGTAAAAACGATAGAATGGCAGGGCAAACCTATTTTTATTTTTCATCGCCAAGAAAAACAAATCGCGACAATGGAGGGTCGTGGAGAAGGCTTTGACCCGGAAAATGATAGCGATAGAGTCAAAAGACCTGATTGGTTGGTTGTGGTTGGAATTTGCACGCACCTGGGCTGTGTCCCGTTACGCAAAAAAGAAGTTTGGTTTTGCCCGTGTCATGGCAGTGTTTACGATAACAGTGGTAGAGTACTGGTAGGGCCTGCACCGCGAAACTTGGATATTCCTGACTATAAATTTATCGATCCAGATACTATCGTCATTGGCAAAGAGCAGGTTTAAAATAAGGGGAGAGCAAGATGAAAAAAGTTCTACGCTGGATTGATCAGCGATTCCCTTTAACCTCATTCATCAAGCATGAACTTACGGAATATCCTACTCCGAGAAATCTCAGTTATTGGTGGAATTTTGGCTCACTTGCGGGCATTGTGCTAATGATACAGATTGTGAGCGGTATTTTTCTCGCTATGCATTATAAAGCAGATGCGACGCTCGCATTCGACTCTGTTGAGCATATCATGCGCAACGTCAATTATGGTTGGCTAATTCGTTATCTGCATTCGACTGGTGCAACCGCATTTTTTGTTGTTATATACATTCACATGTTACGCACACTTTACTATGGTTCCTATCGTTCTCCACGCGAAATTATGTGGTGGACGGGCCAGGGTTTGCTGGTATTGCTCATGGCGACGGCTTTTATGGGTTATCTATTACCGTGGGGACAAATGTCTTATTGGGGTGCGCAAGTTATTACTAGCTTATTTGGCGCAATGCCCTTTTTTGGCGATGAATTGGTAACTTGGTTGCGTGGAGATTTTATTGTAGGTGATGCTACGCTAACGCGATTTTTTGCCTTGCACTATTTGCTGCCGTTTATTATTGTCGCAGCGGTGTTTATTCATCTCGTTGCCTTGCACTCTGTAAAGAGTAGTAACCCCTCTGGAATTAATCTTGCCGATAAGGACAATATTCCATTTCATCCCTATTTTACTGTGAAGGATTTATTTGGTCTTTGTATCTTTTTGGTTATTTTTAGCTATTTTGTTTTTTATAAGCCCAATTTATTTATTATGGCAGAGAATTACGTGCCTGCAAATCCAATGCAAACTCCAGCACATATCGTCCCTGAGTGGTACTTCTTGCCCTTTTACGCGATTTTACGCTCAGTTCCTGATTTGCTAGGTGGTGTTATTGCTATGGGTTTATCGGTGATGATTTTTGCAGCCATGCCTTTTTTAGATCGTTCAAAAATACCCGGTGGGTCACGCTATCGACCTTTTCATCGATTCATGTTTTATGCTTTTGTTATCGACATTATGGTACTCGCGTATGTTGGTGCAGCAGCACCGGAAGGTTTTGTTATACCGCTTGGGCAAATAGCCACTTTTTTTTATTTCGCCTCATTTGCGATACTTCCCTTTGCTTCTAAGATTGAAGAAAAATGGTTAATAAAGCGTGGGTTGCCCGCTGAAGTAGAAGCAATGATGCAAAGTGAAGAAGCGCAAAAAGCAGATCGCCGTCAACGCAAACAAGACCGTAGAAAAACAAAGAGAAAAGACCAATGAAAAAAACATTCGGCGCTTTTTTCGTTGGTCTTTTACTGCTTGTTAGTCATATAAGTCTTGCTGGTTCAAGTGTTCAGCCGCTTGCAAAGATTGAAATATTTCAGGATGAAGAGACGCTGAAGCGCGGTGTAATGGTTTATTATAATTCATGCCGCTTGTGCCACAGTATGAAATATATTCGTTATCAAGACCTCGTAGAGATTGGGTTTTCAACGGCTGAAATAAAAAAATTACGCGGTCGTTTAACAGAAAAAAGATTGACGAGTATAAATTCGGCAGTAATTCTCACGCAAATATACGGACTTGTACCACCTGATTTATCGTTAATGGCCAAGGCTAGAAGTCAAGGCCCACAATATATTTATACATTGTTGACCAGTTATTACGAAAAATCAGCAAACATTTATGATAATAAACTTTTTCCAGGAATTAGAATGCCAGATATATTTTCACATTCGCTGGCATTAAATCCACAGGAAAAAACAAAAACCGAAAATAAAATATTAGATGTCACCGCATTCTTGGTTTGGGCATCTGACCCTAAAGCGCAGGAAAGAAAGTCTTTGGGGAAATATGTGATTGCTTACCTCGTTGGCTTAAGTATTATGTTTTATTTTGTGATGAAGCGTGTGTGGGGAAGGCTAGAGTAATGAGACACTTCTTTACCCAGATGATGGGATAATATAATAATATATGAGCACAAATTTGGGTTGAAGAAGGGGCGTTCAACTGTGAAATCTAGGTACAAAAACAATGCTAGGAGGCGAGTAAGTCTCAAGTGGTTCTTGTAGCCTTAGCAACCGTATAGTTTTTACCTTGTTTGATTTTATCGTAGTTTCCAAATATCTCAGTAAAATGTCTTTTCATGAATAGTCGCAAGCCATTAATAGTGACTACATAAAAGGAGCCGCCAGGATTCAATCGTTGAAAGGCGTCATGCATGATAATCTGTAATAGTTCTTTACCGACTTTTGCTGGAATATTTGAGCAAATTACATCGTAAGTTTGTGTTTCTAGATGGTCAAATGCGTTAGAAAGTATTGCTTTACAGTTGGGTAATTTATTGATGTTAATGTTTTTATTAGCGTATTCAATAGCTATGAAATCCTTGTCGACCATGAGGGTTTTCCCTCTAGGGGCAAGTTTAGCCATTGTTACACCAATGGGGCCATAACCGCAGCCGAGATCGAAGCAATCATCAGATTCCTTTATTTCAACATATTTAAGCAAAAGTTGGGTGCCTTCATCGATTTCACGAGGCGAAAACAAGCCCCATGTGGTATGAAAGCTAAGTTCAAATTGTCTTAATAAAGTATGAAATACAATATCTGCACGAATGTTGTTGATATAAGTTCGCTGATCCATTTTAAAATTTAGAAACGAGAGGCGAGCGGGTGATTATCATTGCGCAAGCGTATAAAGACCTTTGTATTATTGAATGCTGTCCAGGGTCCATTACAAAAATAGCTCCTGCCCCATTTAGTTGTTACTCATTTGATGCAAGGCTATAGCGGTAGTGTAGTGCATTTATTTTTGCCTGGTCATTAACAAGTTTGGTGTCAATGAATATTTCTCCGTTAACAGATAGTTCTTTGTTGCTTTTTTTGTTTTTTAATTGCAGGCTAAATGTACCAACCCCGGTAACCGAATCATCTTTTTTCTCCCAGCTTAGGTTTTTAAACTGAATATTTCTTTCTGAAGTTCCTGAGAAAAGCTGTTGATAACTCTTTGTGATTTCCGAAAGATTGGAGCTGTCGTTAGTTGTAGCATTTTCAGTAAATAATGCTGAGAAGCTTTTAATGTCTCCTTGGTCATAGTGAGTGACGAAGCTTTCTATCAGAGAGTTTAGTTTTTTTTCCGTAAGGTCTTTTTTAGTCGTAGCGATGACGATAGGTTTGACAGGAGACTGATCAATAACTTTGTTGTAGATAAAAGCCTGTAATCGCGGAGTTTCATTTGTGTCTTTGGCATGAATAAATAGTTCACCACTTTTTTTTGTTAGCTCATTAGACTTTTTGTTAAACGAGGAAATAGTGAAGTTTCCTGTTGCGGTTGTTGTATTGTTTTTAATATTCCATTGTAAGTTAGTGATTTTCATATCCCTATCCCGAGTTGTGCGAAATAGTTTTTGATACTCTGAGATTATTTCCTTACGGCCTAAGTTTTCATTGGTTACTGCGTTTTTAACAAAGAGTGTAGACAGGTTGTTAATATTTCCCGTTTTATATGCACGCGTTAGCTTGGCTATAAGCTCATTTAATAATTGCTTTTTATCGGCTAAGGTAGGTTTGTCTTCTTTTGAGTCTTGAAAGGTTTTGACGGCGTCATTTTTTTTGGGGAGGGGGGGGGCTTCAGTGGGTGTTAAGTTGCTTGCAGAGGTAATATTTTTTGTTGGTAGGGGGGTTATATTCTTCGGTGCAGTTTGTTGTTGGGGGGTATTTGTTTTTGCAGTTTGCGCTTCATTAGATTTGATTGTTTCTGGTGCCGCCTTGAGCTTGGTAGTATCGGTAGGTGCTCTTTGTACTGCGTTGTTTTGCGCTACTTGAATTGTTTCATTGGTATTAATGGGTTTAGAATTGATGGGTTGATTGTTAGAAAGCCTAACTTCGTCAGCTGGCGTGTTCTCGTTAATATTGAGCGTAATAAGAGCAATGATACCAACAGCGGCAATCGATGCTGCGATAGCTGAAATTTTCTTTGTTGAAACAAACGGCGGAATATTTTCTTCTTTCTGAGCGAGAGAAGTGTCTTCGTTAATTACAGGCTGTATTTCAATGGCAGGTTGTGCTTCATTTTTTTGATGTTGTTTTGGGTTATGGTTGCTGGGACTGTTTTTTTTCTGACTGACGGCAGAGTGGGTTTTTATATTGTCTGTGGTAGTTTTAGCGGGCGAATTAGAAGGAGAAACTGGCTTGTGATTTGAATTTTCTTCGTTGGTAATCGATAAATAGGCGAGGTTTAGTAATTCTTTGGGATTCGCGGGCAGTAACGTTGATGTGTTGTTTGAGTTGATGATGCTAAGCAAGGTGTTGAGGTTGCGTTTGGCATCGCGAAGTTCCGTTTTGTCTTTAAGTCCAAGTAGTCTGTATTTGTTCGCATTAGGTGAAAAAATAGTTTTAATAATAAATTCATGGGCAAGTTTTTTGAAGTCGGTTAGTTTAAAGCTTTCTTCAAGGTGGGATTGGATGTTGCTAAAATGTACATTGTTAGGACTTAGGTAGCTAATGAGTCGATTAAAGCCAGTGGGAAGTGGGCTTAGTCCATCCGATAAATGTTTGTATCTTTCTGGGTGACGGTGAAGGTTTATGACTAGGTTTATTATGCTCGCTAGCTCTTTATTAGCGGGTTTTTGTTGTCGTTCTTTTGGTTTGGGGCTTGCGGAATTATTTTCGAAAATTTGTAAGTTATTTCCTAAGGAGATGAAAAGGTCTGAACTATCATGGTCGTGTGTTTGTTGTGATTCAAGTTCTTGATGTAAGTACCTGCAGAATTTCATTAATATATCGATGTCAATTGTCTTATGATGCTCGAACTCTGCGAAAGTTAGAAGTCTATCCATGAGCGAGTTTATTCTGCGAGGTATGCCGCCGGTTAATTTGTAAATATAGGGAAATATTGCGTTGTTGAACGAAGGATTGTTCTTCCATCCAGAGTGATGCAAACGATATTCTATATATTTTTTAACTTCGATAGAAGAGAATGGAGTTAATCGACAGCTTGTAAGGGCGTTTTTTAGGATTGAGTTTTTTTCAATCTCATGGTCGATTTCAGTTTTCGCATTACTAATGAGAAAAAGTTTAAACCTCGGATTGTTTGTCGCTGAGTGTTCTAGTAGGTTTATCAGAAATGAAATGTTTTCATTTGAGAGTCTTTGTGCGTCATCAATAATGAGTAAAATATCATTTTTTAACTCTGATATTGATTTAGCTATCGATGTATTATTTGGTTTTGTTTGTAGTTGTTTAGGATTTCTAGTGTTAAATTCTTGTATGAATGAAGTCGACAAATTTGGGTTTATTGTGCAATTGAGATAATAGGTTTGAGCGTAAATATTTTTAATAAGATTTTTATCGACTAGCTGTCTAACGACTGTTGTTTTTCCTAAGCCTGCAGGCCCTTGGATAGATATAATATTCTTTTTTCCACTGAAAAACTCTGAAATTATTTCTTGGGCTTCAAATTGCGTGTGGCTTTCAAAAAATAAATCGCGTTCATAAAAAAGGCAAAAAGGTGGTCGGTTTAACCCATAAAATAGTTCATACATAATGCTTAGTTATTCTCCCTGATAATATATCTAAAACAGTATTGCAATAGATTGTACGCTATTAAAACACTGAACGTTTTTAAAATTATTCCATTATCCCGAACGTGCGAGCTAGTTTGTGCCGAAGGGCTAAGAGTTTGGTGTTAAAAATGAAAGTAATTGACTTCCTCTGTTTTTTTCGGCTGCATAATTCAGATTTTATCTCTAATTCAATATTGGAGACAAGCTTAAAGTCATTTCACTCACTAACTCTAGTTGATTAACGCGTTAAAAATACGTATTGTTGAGGTTTTTGTTTGGTTATTTGATTGGTGATTAATGAGTATTATGTGAAATAAATATACATCTTCATGTCTGTTAATAATATAATCATTATTGTTAATAATATAATATTAAGTGAACGCAAACTAACAATTATATTGCAGGTTAATAAATATCAGGGAGAAACTCATATGGAAGTAACAGAAGATGATTTCAAACAATCTCTTGAAAAGAGATTTCGTGAGAGTGTAATGCAATTTAGAGATTTATTAAGGTGGGGGGAAGACAAGGCTTTTCGTCAGACTATAAACTCAGTTAATCAGTTATTTATTGATGTTAGAAATTCCATCGATAGGAATCATTATTCCGAAGCCGCAGAAAAACTTAAGTTGCTTAGCAAAAATATGCAACATATAACTTCGGATTTTCCAAAAGTTAAACGCGCTTCTTTGCTAGAAACCAATCAAATCATTGGTCTGTTAACTCAGGCTTTAATTGCGAATTTGGAGCTTGGGGAGATTGCAGGCGAAGGAAAGTTGAATTCTTGTGATAAATTATTACAACATCTTGAGGCTGCTCGTTTTGCTATTTCCACCGAAGATTTTTGTCTTGGCGAATCTATCGTAAGGGAAGTGATCCGGTCTTATTTGTTAGGTCGGCAGAGAATTCTAAGAACCATAACTGTAAAACGTTTGGAAGCCCCCGTGTTAGACAGTGCTATCTCAAAAGTGAATATATTGGCCCGAAGAGGAGGGCAATGCAATAGAATTGCTAATCGAAAGCTTGAATCGATGTTAGATAGAGGAGTGTCCTCGGGGATTGATTCGATTAGAGTATTGGTGTTGGGCGAAAAAGGGGAGCTTAATCGCTTGTTTTCTTCGTTATCTCGTCAAGTGATAGCTGCAGATAGTTCGGATTCTCATTCTCTTGTTATTCGAATAGCTGTTTCTCGAAATTTTAATATTTACATTGTAGGTATGACCCCTGACCTTGAGTTGGTTTCTTATCGATCGCTGTTCGCGAAATTTTCAGGTGTTCTTAATTTTTTGCAGCAAGAGTCTGTAAAAGAAGAAAATTTACGTAAACTAATTCTAAGCAGTTATGAACAGAAAAGCAGTGCTAATATATTTCTCGCCAATAAAAGCTTGGTCGAAGTCTTGGGCATAAAACTGGCGGATATTGATTCGGAAGTTTCAAGTAAGTCGCCTATTTTACCAGAGTCTGAATCTATTTGTCGCTGGATGAAGACAGAATTGGGTCGCTTGTCCGTGATATAGTCATCCGTCTTGATTAATTAATCGGGTGGCGTTATTGTTTGTTGTAAAATAGGTCGAAACATTAATAGTAAGGAAAAGGAAATTATAATGGATACTGCAATTGATTCTGTATTGGGTGATTTTTTAAAAGTTAAAGGTGTTGCCGCTGCTGCGGTCATCGGTAGAGATGGTTTTGTGATCCAAAGTACTAGGCATGATAATGTCGATGTGGATGCTTTAGGGGCTATGGTTGCAGCTGTTGTCGGAACATCAGAAAGCTTAGCGAAAGAATTTAGCTTAGGAGATATGGATCAGCATCTCACTGAGTTTGGTAAGGGTAAGGTGATTATGGCAACAGCGGTTGATGATATTTTAGCCGTTTTTACAGATGCATCCGCAGTTATCGGAGGTGTGCGATACGCTATTCGAAAAAACATGCCTAATGTTGTTAAAGCGTTGCAATAAAATATTTTTTGGAGTGATTGAAATTGTGAAGGGGTATATTTGGCAAGAGCATTCTCTGAGGTTTACTCAGTGAAAGCTTGGGTGTTTATTTTAGTTTTGATGATGGGATGCGTTTACTCGGTAAATGCTGAAATGTTGTTGGTGACTACCGCGCTTGGTTTGTCAATGCTAGAGGAGGAAAGCCCCGAGACTGAAGCGTCCAGTGCTCCATCAGTTGATGAGCTTGAAGCAGATCGTAGTTTGAGTCGGTCTGTTCCAAAAGCATCGGAGGAGCCCTCTAGCGGCGTGGTGAGCGCAGAGCTTGAATCAAAATCTGGAACTGTCTCTATTACCATAGAAGAAGAGCTTGCTCAGTCTGCGGATGCGAATTTAGTTGCAAGCGCTGTAAATTTTGGTGCTCCACCGGTAAGTCGTGTTCGTACCAATAATCGTTTTGACGCTTCGTTTAGAAAGCAAAAACTACCTTTTATCGGTAAAACGATTAAACTGGCACTGACTGAAGATCAGAATTTAATGCCTGAGTTTACTTATGGCTTTGCGTGGGGTAATTTATTTTCCGCCTTGAGCTATGAGTCTGAAACATTGGTGACGACGGGCTTGGTGAATGGTGATTCAGATAGCCCCGTAAGTAAAAATCGCGAGTTTAATACCTTAAAAGTGTATCCCCTCAATTATGCATTTCGTTCAAGAGAGCTTGGGTTTTCTATGGGTGTGCTATACGTGCATCGTAGTTCTGATCGAACAGAATATGGTTTATTCTCATCAAAGACTGGTTCCAGTGAGCAATTAGTTAATTTTAATAACGAAGTGCTTATGAATTACCAGCAGTTAGGTTTTCAAACGTCCTTTCTTTATCAAAGCAAGCGGTATAGTGTTCGATCCATGTTTGGAGTCTTGCCTTATAATCGATTAACGGTTTCTGAAAATGCACTTTTTAGAAGTCTGGCCGATGATGGAAATGATATTACGGCAAAAGAGAAGCTTGGTTATGCGTATACGGCACAGCTTGATGTTTTGTATAGAACATCATGGTATGTCGATTTGCGAGGTATGGTTTCTTACGATTATTGGCCATCAAGCTATTTAAAACCAGTTCCATTGCAAATTTCTGCAAATTCCAAAGTGGTCTTTGAAAGTGAAGAGTATGATGTGAACATCGGTAGCGCAGCCATCGCTTTCGCGATCCTGATGCCGGAAATAAGTACGTTTCAGCTTGCACCATTTGTTGAATTTGAACTACGTCAATATAGCGAAGCAGACAATATTAATCAGGAAGATTTGGTTTTCAGGACTTATGCTTTCTCTATGGGGTTTAGTAGTAAGTTTTAATCTTTAAGCTATATCAAAGTCTCTCATTCATTGAATACCTATCCAAATCGAAAATGATATCGTACGGCAAACTGGGGCATTGTCTTGCTAACAGAGTCATGCAAAGCAGAGGAAAAAAGATTAAACCTAGAAAATCGGATCACGCTTTATATGCGCGGACGCGGGGTGCTTCATCGAACACCAGTAGGAGGTGCTCTTTGTGGTAGAAAATTAAAAAGGAGTTAGCCGATAAGCCGGGTTCTGTCGTGGACAGTCATTCATCTGGGTATCACGTCACCGTGAACCTCAAGCGACCTACCCGGGGGCAACGTGGGCCACGCCTCGTAGTCAAGCTACTCGCCCCCCTATTTGGTCTTGCTCCGGGTGGGGTTTTCCATGCCACTGAGTGTTACCACCAGCGCGGTGCGCTCTTACCACACCATTTCAACCTTACCTGATCCGCTTTAATACGGCCATCGGCGGTATATTTTCTGCTGCACTTTCCGTCGGCTCGCGCCGCCCAGGAGTTACCTGGCACCTTGCCCTATGGAGCCCGGACTTTCCTCCGTTGCGCCAACGTAATGTTGAGCAACCGCGACTGTCTGGCCAACTCCAGCGAGAATTCTACCCTATTTTTAGAAAAAAATTATTTTTTTAGTTCTAATGCCCGTTGATAGATGTCGTTTTTCTTTAAGCCGGACATCGTTGTGGCTAGCTTGACGGCTTGTTTTAGGGGGAGTTCCGTCAATAGGGTTTGTAGTATCTTTTCGATATTTAATTCGGTATGTTCAG
>Ga0256830_1000173_pt1 | contig 59025 bp, 67 predicted proteins | sample 128326metaG_FD_190537 | JGI IMG/M metagenome (GOLD analysis project Ga0256830, IMG submission 190537) | Hydrothermal vent microbial communities from Lau Basin, Pacific Ocean - 128-326 | ecosystem: Environmental > Aquatic > Marine > Hydrothermal vents | place: Pacific Ocean: Lau Basin | collected... | reverse complement strand
CTCCAAATCACCAGAGGATCTTTTACATAAAGTACGCACTTGAAAATGGTTTCTCTGTGAAGGAAGTTGCGGATCTGACCAGAATAGACCCATGGTTCATAGAAAAGATCGCAAACATTATCAGATTGGAGAGGAGGCTTAAGGAATATGCGAAAACCCACACAATCGAAACACTGCCTGTCGAGATCTTCAGGAAGGTCAAACAGTATGGTTTCAGCGATTACCAGCTTGCCAGGATATTCAGCACAAGCGAAACGGAGGTCAGAAAAGCAAGGAAGAGAAAGGGTCTGATCTCCACTTTCAAGATGGTTGATACATGTGCAGCAGAATTTGAGGCGAAGACTCCCTATTATTATTCCAGTTACGAGATCGAAAATGACGCAGCCAGGACTGATAAAAAGAAGGTAATGATTCTTGGAAGCGGACCCAACAGGATCGGGCAGGGAATAGAGTTCGACTACTGCTGCGTGCACGCAGTCATCAGTGCCAAGGAAGAGGGGTACGAGACAATAATGGTGAACAACAACCCTGAAACTGTTTCCACAGACTATGACACCTCTGACAGACTTTACTTTGAACCAATAACTCACGAGGATGTGATGGATATTTATGAAAACGAAAAGCCTGAGGGCATCTTTGTTCAGTTTGGGGGACAGACACCATTGAACATTGCAAAACAGCTTGAGGAGAGCGGTGCGAGAATTCTTGGCACCTCTGTTGATTCAATAGATCTTGCAGAAGACAGAGAGAAGTTTGCGGATATATGCAGGAAACTCGGGATACCTCAGCCGGAAAACGGCATCGCATTCAGCACAGAGGAGGCGAAGGAAATTGCAGGAAAAATTGGGTATCCGGTTATTGTCAGACCAAGCTACGTTCTTGGTGGAAGGGCAATGGAAATAATCTACGACGAGGAGACGCTTGAAAAATACATTGAGGAGGCAATTGAGGTAAGTCCTGAAAAGCCCATACTCATAGACCGCTTTTTGGAAGATGCCATTGAGGTAGAGGTTGACGCTCTATGTGATGGAGACGATGTTTTTATCGGGGGGATTATGGAACACATTGAGGAGGCTGGCATTCACAGCGGCGACTCTGCGTGCGTTTTACCACCTCAAACAGTTCCTGAAGAGGTGATTGATGTTATTGTGGATTACACAAAAAGACTTGCCCTTGAAATGAATGTGAAGGGCCTCATAAACATTCAGTACGCTGTAAAGGATGGAGTGGTTTACATTCTTGAAGCAAATCCAAGGGCAAGCAGAACTGTTCCCTTTGTGAGCAAGGTTACAGGCATTCCTCTTGCAAAAATTGCAGCCAAGATAATGCTTGGGAAAAAGCTGAAAGATTTCAATTTAAAGGAGAGAATATTTCCCCAACACGTTGCAGTCAAGGAAGTTGTCTTTCCATTTATAAAGCTTCCCGGAGTCGATCCCGTTCTCGGTCCTGAGATGAAGAGCACCGGGGAGGTCATGGGGATAGATTACAATTTCGGCATAGCATACTACAAGGCACAGCTTGCAGGAGGAATGAGACTTCCTCTGAGCGGGACCGTGTTTGTGAGTCTGAGAAGATCAGACAGGGAAAAGCTGCTCCATGCGGTTAAGAAGTTAAATGACATGGGATTCAGGATTCTGGCAACAGACGGAACATCCGAGTTTCTGAAAGAGAAAGGCATTGATTCAGAAATAGTGCTGAAAGTCAGTCAGGGAAGGCCCAATGTGATTGACAAGATAATCAACAGGGAAATTGATTTTATAATCAACACCCCAAGCGGGAAGCGGGGGAAGACAGAGGGTTACATGATCAGGAGGGCAGCTGTGGATTATGGCATACCCTACATTACAACAGTCAGCGGTGCAATTGCTGCTGTAAAGGGGATCGAAGCAATGAAAAACTCCATAATGACGATAAAAAGCATACAGGAATATCACGGTGAGATGAATGAAAGAAGATGATGTTGAGGAGTTTCTGAAAAGGCTCAGTGGCAGGGACATTTCAAAGCTGTTTCTCCAGAAAATATCGGAAAATCTGATTATTGACATATCACGTCACAAGAGAGCTGGAAAACCAGAGGCTGTTTTTTCTGAATTTAAAACAAAGGATGAGATTGTTGAAATAGCAAAAAAATCTATTGAGAAAAAATTCCCAATTCTTTTCACAAGATTGAGGGATGAACACATGGACGAGCTTGAAAAAATTGGTATGAGCGTCAATCGAAGGGCAAGGACCGCACGATTCCTGAATCTGGATGAGAAGTCAGGAAGAGTTGCAGTATTCTCTGCAGGAAGCTCGGATATTGGTGTTGCAGAGGAGGCAAGGGAGACAGCCGAATTCCTCGGTCTGGATGTTCTGAAGTTTTATGATGTTGGTGTTGCCGGAATACACAGGCTGATTGAGCCACTTGAAAAGATTAAAAATGAGGATGTAGACTCTGTGATTGTTGTTGCAGGAATGGAAGGAGCGCTACCCTCTGTTATTGCTGGACTCGTTGATGCTCCTGTGATTGCTGTTCCAACCTCTGTTGGATACGGAACGAGTCTTTCAGGATTCACTGCTCTTTTTTCAATGCTTCAGAGCTGCTCATCGGGAATTGCTGTGGTGAACATCGACAACGGTTTTGGTGCTGCTGTATTTGCCTACATGATATCAAAAAGAATAAGAAAGAAATCAAACTGATTCATCAATAACCTTTCTGGCAATTTCAACTGACTCGCTGTCGTAAATAACGAGCATCACATCCTCAAGGTTCTTCGCCTTTCTGGAGAAATTATCCAACGCTTTCAGGAGGGTTTTAACCACGTTTTCAAGAGGGCAGCCATATATCCCGGCACTGACGGCAGGAAATGCAACAGATTTTATTCCGAGCTCCTCTGCCCTATCAAGAACACCTGAAAATGCAAGATAAAGCTTTCTTTCAAGTTCCTCGTTCCATTTACCACTGCATACCGGTCCCACCGTGTGTATGACATACTTCGTTCCCCTCTCTTCGAGCCTGATTGCTGGAGTCACAACAACCTCTCCATGCTCGATGTGGTCTCTCCCTGTCTGCTCTTTCATCGCCTTTTTGCTTATTCTGGTATACTCCTCGGCACTTCCTGCACAGGCTTTGGCTATTGCGTAGGCAACTCCACCACCATGCTCAAGTTTTCTGTTAGCTGCATTTACAATGGCCTCAGCTCCACACACGGTTATGTCTCCCTCTGCAAGTCTGAATGAAATGTTTCCAATTGTTTTTTCCAGAACCATCCTCATGGTATGAATTTGAATCAACAAAATTTAACCTTCTCGATTCAGGTTATTCATGATCGTTGTACTGTTGGAAAAGTTTATATACCGTTTATGAGCTTATTCACGAATAATGGGAAGATTCCTTTCAAAAATGATAAATCTCAGAAAAATGGAAAGACTCAATCCTGTAATATCTGAGATAAAGGTCCATTCCCCAAAACACGGAGATTTGCTTAGGGGCAGGAACATAATGGAAATTCTCGAGACCTATGAGAGATGCAAAAGTGCTGGAATCTCTTATATTACCGAAAAAAATCATTTCAGAGGAGATTTTGAAATTTTCAGGGAGATATGCAGGGAATCCGTACTACCTGTTCTCAGAAAGGATTTCATTGTAACCAGGGAAGAGATTGAGAGAACTGCAGAGGCTGATGGAAATGCTGTCCTTCTCATCGCAAGAATTTTGAAGGAAAACACCGCAGAATTCGTTGATTTCAGCCTTGAACATGGGATTGAAAGTGTCGTGGAGGTCCACAGCATAGATGATATCAATTTTGCATTAGAATCCAGAACTCCGATAATCGGTATAAACAACAGAGATATTGCGGTTCTTGAAAAGGATGATGGAAGCGTTGATGTAACAGCGAATCTTGCCCCTTTGATAAAATCGAAAGCTGTAAAAATCAGTGAGAGCGGGATCAGAAGCAGAGAGGATGTGGATCTTGCTTTGAGATACGCTGACGCGGTTCTTGTTGGGACAGCCTTTATGATGGCAGATGATATTGAAAAAAAGGTTCTGGAGTTTGTGGGTGATGGAAATGCTTGAGGCCGTTCTTGAAGGAAAGAATCTATCGTTTAGGGAGGCCTACAGAACGTTTCGAGATATTTTCTCTGAAAATCATATAAGGGTAGCTGGATTTCTGACGGCTCTTGAGGCAAAGGGATACACAGCAGAGGAGATTGCTGGATTTGCCAAGGCCATGAAAGAGTTTGCAGTGAGCATTGATGCAGGAGATGTCTGTGATGTGGTCGGAACAGGGGGGGATAGGGCCATGACAATTAATGTGAGCACTGCAAGCTCCATAGTGCTCTCCCTTTACAGAAAAGTTGCAAAGCATGGAAACAGGTCTGTAACCTCCAGAAGCGGTTCTGCGGACTTTCTTGAAATGGCCGGAGTTGAGATCAGCCTTTCTCCTGAAAAGCTTGTTATGCTGATAGAGAAAACAAACTTCGGATTCATATTTGCTCCACTTTACCATCCCAAGATGAAGGAAGTGATGCCTGTAAGAAAGGCCCTCGGGATAAGGACCGTGTTCAACATCCTTGGACCTTTGCTCAATCCAGCAAACCCATCCACAATGCTTGTGGGAGTTAGTTCGGAAAGCATTGCAAACAAAGTAGCAGCGGCATTGAAGTATCTTGGTGTTAAGAATGCCGTTGTCGTTCATGGCTATCCGTATGATGAAGTCAACCCTTCCGGAACGAGTCTTGTCATGGAGGTTAGAAATGGAAGAAGTGAACGCTACACAGTCACTCCGGAATACTTTGGGCTCAGGAGAGTGAAGGTTATACCATGCCTATCACCGGCCGAAAGTCTTTCAAGGGTTTGCAGGGTTTTTGAAGGAAAGGGGAGTGAGGAGGATAGGGTCTTCATAACCCTGAATGCATCAATGGCTCTTTACTCTGCAGGCTTTGATGATTTTCACGAATGCAGGGAAATGGTTGAAAACGTTTTTGATGGGACTGCCATGAAAAAGCTGGAGGAAATTGCATGGGTTTCAAAAAGCTTGAAAGGGTAGACCCTGTGAAGATTTACAGTGTTCTGAGAGAGGAGAGCTTCCCCTTTATCCTCGAATCTGCAGAGAAAGATAGCAGAAAAGCGAGATTCACCTATATCTCAGCAAATCCTGATTGTGTGGTTGAGATAGGTAAAAGAGGGACATATATCGATGGGAATAAGGTCAGCGATGAAAAAAATCCTTTCAGAGCTTTAAAAAACTTTCAGATTGATGCCTTCGATGAAAGGTTCTCGGGGGGTTTTGTCGGATATATCTCCTACGATTCGGTTCTTCATGAAGTGGGGAAGAATGTCGGAAAAAGTTCTGTTTTTGGACAGTACTCCTCATACTTTGTTTATGATCACCTTGAAAATTCACTTTTTTACCATGGAAATAACCTCAGGGAGGCTGAATCTGTTGTTAAGAGGGCAAAAAGGTCAGAAATTGAGAGAGTGGATGGAGGGGCATCAAAAATCGGGACAGATGCAGACATGGATGAATTCATGAAGGATGTTGAAAGGGCGAAGGATCATGTCTATGCTGGAGATGTCTTTCAGATTGTCATATCAAGAAAGTACATCCTTAAAGCTGACATCGATGCCTTTCAGGCATATCTCAATTTGAGGGAGCTGAATCCGAGCCCCTACATGTTCTGTCTTGAATTCAACACGGCAATTGTGGGATCATCGCCCGAAACCCTTGCAAGTGTTTTTGACGGAGTTCTGAGGGTAAACCCGATAGCGGGAACTGCAAGAAGGGGGAGAAATGAGGAGGAGGACAGAATTATTGCCGAAAAACTTCTCTCAGATGAGAAGGAAAGAGCAGAGCATCTGATGCTTGTGGATCTCGCAAGAAATGATGTCAGAAAGGTCTGCAGGGCCGGAAGTGTGAAGGTTGAGAGGTTCATGGATGTCTTAAAGTACAGCCATGTCATGCACATCGAGAGTGAGGTCACAGGAGTGCTTGAAAAGAACAGAGATGTTTTTGATGCAATTTCCGCATGCTTTCCTGCAGGCACACTGACCGGTGCCCCAAAAATCAGAGCTATCGAGCTTATCGATGAGATTGAGAGATCCAGCAGGGGAATTTATGGGGGAGCAGTTGGATATTTCTCGGGAGATGCAGATTTTGCAATTGCAATAAGAATGGCGGAAATTGATGGAAACAGGGTGACTGTAAGGGCAGGTGCAGGAATAGTCGCAGATTCAGTGCCTGAAAAGGAATTTTATGAAACTGAGAAAAAGATGGGTGCTGTTCTGCAGGCATTCGGGGTGGTGGAATGATTGTTATTGTGGACAACAGGGACTCATTTGTCTGGAATCTTGCCGAGTACGTCTCTCTTTTTGACAGGGTGAAGGTTGTTGACAACAGGAGGAGCTTTTCTGACATACAGAGAATGAATCCAGATGGAATAATCATATCTCCCGGCCCCGGACATCCTGAAAGCAGCAGGGATGTTGGAAACAGTCCAGAGATTGTTATGAAGGCCGGTATTCCGGTTCTTGGTGTCTGTCTCGGACATCAGATAATAGGACATGTTTTTGGAGGTAGAGTTGGAAGGGTAAAGCCATGCCACGGAAAGGGAAGCAAAATCATTCATGATGGGAAGGAGATATTTGAGAAAGTCGCAAATCCGCTTTTTGCAGGAAGGTATCATTCCCTTGCAATTCTCAATGTCCCTGATGGGTTTGAGATTACGGCTGAATCAGATGGGATTGTTATGGGTATAAGAAGCAGAGATGGAATGATTGAAGGTGTGCAGTTCCATCCTGAGAGCATCATAACTCCAAGAGAAGAAGGCCTGAGAATTATCAGGAATTTTCTCAGGAAGTGCAGGTGATCTGATTGATTGTCAAGATATGCGGGATAAAAAGCCTGGAAGAACTTGATTTTGTTGAGAGGTATGCAGATTTCACAGGAGTTGTGATGGACAAGAATTCAAAAAGGTATGCAGGTATTGAAAGGGCGAGGGAAATCATAGAGGTTTCTTCAATTCCTGTTTTTGCTGTTGTAACGTCCACATCTTTTGAAGATGCCTACACAACTGCAGAGCTGATCAATGCTGAGTGCATCCAGATACATTCGGAAAATTTTGGAACTGAAGATTTTCTGAGTCTGAAGGAGCATGGATTTTTCACGGCAAAGGCATTCAGAATCTCAAAATCCTCTCAGAGCTACACCAGTGAGAGCGAGATCGTTCTTGAGAAAATAAGACAGTACAGTCCGGATTTTCCCATTCTTGATACTGGGAAGGGAAGTGGAGAGATGCATGATCTCAGGGTCAGCAGAGAAATTGCAGAAAGAGAGCAGATAATTCTTGCAGGAGGGCTAAGTCCAGATAATGTTCTTTCTGCTATTGAGTTTGTGAAGCCTGCAGGTGTGGATGTCTCATCTGGTGTTGAGAGGGATGGAAGAAAGGATTTTCATCTGGTGAAAAAATTTTCAGAGGTGGTTAAAGGTGATAGAAGTAAGTGATGAGGTATTTGCCGTGGTAAATGTTAAATCAATTCCGGATGTGGATTTCTTTGCCGCAGTGAGGGATTTTGAGGAGATAACGCTGATCATGGGCGAGGACAGTCTTGAGAAAGTAAGACCGTTAAAGGCTGAAAAGGGATACAGACTGATAACATTCAAAGCAGCGATGTCCCTTGATACTGTTGGATTCATTGCAAAAATCTCATCGGCTCTTGCAGAAAATCAAATTCCGATTCTTGTTTTTTCTTCCTATTCGACAGATCACATACTTGTAAAGGAAGAATTTGTTGGAAAGGCTGTTGAAATACTTGAAAAGGTGGTTGAATGAAATTTGGGGAATTTGGAGGTAGATTTGTGCCTGAAATGCTAATCCCTCCACTTGAGGAGCTGGATAAAAAATACCAGGAGCTCAGAGAAGATGAGAATTTCAGGAGGGAGTTTGATGATTTGCTTAAAAGCTATGCGGGAAGACCCACTCCGCTCTACTATGCAAAAAATCTCACTGAAAAAATTGGAGGGGCCAGAATATACCTGAAAAGAGAAGATCTGCTTCACAGCGGAGCTCACAAGATAAACAACACCCTGGGACAGGCTCTCTTAGCCAGACACATGGAAAAGAAAAGGCTTATTGCTGAAACCGGAGCAGGACAGCATGGAGTAGCAACAGCAATGGCAGGGGCAAAGCTCGGACTGCAGGTTGACATATACATGGGTGCTGTGGATGTGGAGAGACAGAAGCAGAATGTTTTCAGAATGAAGCTTCTTGGAGCGAATGTCATACCGGTTGAGGGAGGGAGCAAAACGCTCAAGGATGCAATAAATGAAGCCCTGAGGGACTGGAGCAGGAGCTTTGAGAGCTCTCATTACCTCATAGGCTCTGTTGTTGGCCCCCATCCATACCCGACAATTGTCAGAGATTTTCAGTCAGTAATTGGCAGGGAGATTAAAGCACAGGTTATTGAAGCGGAAGGGACACTGCCTAAGGCCATTGTTGCATGTGTTGGAGGGGGGAGCAACGCAATCGGAGCATTTTACGATTTTATTGGAGATAGGGATGTAAGGTTGATAGGTGTTGAGGCTGCAGGAGCAGGTATTGAGACAGACAGACATGCTGCAAGTCTGAATGCTGGAGAAAAGGGTGTTTTACACGGAATGCTGTCATACTTCCTTCAGGATCAGGATGGCCAGATTCTCGAAACCCACAGCATCTCAGCCGGTCTGGATTACCCCGGTGTTGGGCCTGAACATGCATGGCTTAAAGAAACCGGAAGGGCAGAGTATGTAACAGCAGGAGATGAGGATGCGTTGCAGGCTTTCACAGAACTTTCAAGAACTGAGGGAATAATTCCAGCTCTGGAATCAGCTCATGCCCTTGCTTATGCCATGAAAATTGCTGAAACACTTGACAGGGATGATGTGATCGTTGTGAATCTTTCAGGCAGAGGGGACAAGGACATGGGCATTGTCATGGAGGTGCTGGGACATGCTTGACAGGTCTCTTGTGGTTTTCTTCACAGCGGGAGATCCGAGTGTGGAAAAAACAGTGGATTTCATGCTTGCTGTTGATGGTCTGGCAGATGTTATCGAGCTCGGAATACCCTTCAGCGATCCAGTTGCAGATGGCAGGATAATCCAGAGAGCCAATGTAAGGGCTCTGAGCGCCGGATTCAGGGTTGAGGATGTGTTTCAGACTGTCAGCAAGTTCAGAAAACTATCGGATACGAAGGTTGTTCTTATGACATACTTCAATCCTGTATTCAGGACGGGAATTGAGAATTTCGTTGAAAAGTGCATGGATAGTGGTGCAGACGGTTTGATTGTGGTTGATCTCCCTCCAGATGATGATTTTGCAGGAGATTTTGTGGATGTGTGCAGGGGAAACGGTATAAAAACGATATTCATAGCTTCCCCTAACACGCCTGATAAAAGACTGAAACTTGTTGACAGAATGAGCACGGGGTTCGTTTATCTCACATCTGATTATGGTACCACAGGAAAGAGAGATAAAATTGGGGAGAGAGCTTTTGATTTTCTGAGAAGGGCAAAAAGCATATGCACCAATCCTGTGGGTGTCGGTTTTGGTGTTTCAAGGCCAGAGCATGTAAAAAGTCTTGTGAATGCTGGGGCAGATGGAGTAATTGTTGGCAGCGCTATAGTTGAGCTTGTAGAGCGTTACGGGGAGAATGCCGATGTTCACATAAGGAAAATTGTGAGAAATCTTGCAGGAGGCCTTAAATGAATTTTTCCTGAATTGTATCCTGAGAAGGCAGTGCAATTGCCCTGACCGGAAATCCGGAAGTAGAAATTTTTGGAAAAGTATATTAATACACCTTACAGTCCTTTGAAGTCTATGGAAGCCAGAGAAACCAGAAAAAGTGACGATTCTGGAAGGAATGTGTTTTTACTTGGATTTGTGAGCTTTTTGAACGATATGAGCAGTGAGATAATCTTGCCGATACTCCCCTTTTTTCTGAGGGGTTTTGGAGCAGGTTATGCCGGGATAGGTGCTGTAGGGGGAATAATCGATGGCTTTGGAAATCTTGTGAAGGTCTTCTCAGGATACCTCTCAGACAGAATCGGAAACAGAAAAATGATGGTCTTTTCAGGCTACCTTCTGTCATCAATTTCAAAACTCATCCTTTCATTTTCCGGTTCAACTGCTTCAGCCGGAGCTCTTGTAACTCTTGACAGAATTGGAAAGGGTCTGAGAACCTCTCCAAGGGATGCTCTGCTGGCAGAATCAGGAATGAAAAGCGGTAAAGCATTTGGATTCCACAGAATGATGGACACACTGGGGGCGGTTATGGGCACATCACTATCACTTTTGCTGGTGTATCTGGGATTTGAGTACGGGAATGCCATCTTCATTGCCGCAGCAATCGGATTTTTTGCCGTCGTTCCTCTCATCTTTGTCAGAGAGACAGGATACCCGGTAAAGAAACCTGAAATAACTTTCAGATTGAAAAAATTCTCGTTATTTTCCTTCTTTGTAGGTTTTGCAAACATAAGCTACATGTTTTTTCTGCTGAAAGCAGGAGATCTTGGAGTTCAGACTGCTATTGGGATGTATCTTGTTTTCAACATAATTTATGCCCTGTTTTCCTATCCTTTCGGCATTCTGGCTGATAAAATTGGAAAAACCAAGAGTCTCTCATTGGGTTATCTGATTTTCACGGTTTCATCCATCCTTATGTACTACGGTGAAACTTTCTATTACCTGCTTATGGGTTTTGTTTTTTACGGCCTCTTCATGTCAGTTGTTGAGGCCCAGCAGAGAGCATTTGCATCTGATCTGAGCATTTCATATGGCTTTGGAATAGGAACCTACCACTTCATCTTTGGAATATCAACAATTGCAGGAAACATCATTGCGGGAATGATCGCCGACATTTCCCTGAGTCTGGTTTTTGCCTATTCCGCGGTTATGTCTCTCATCATATCTGTCTGCTACGCAGCGATAAAATTCTGAAACGTGACTGATCATCAAATTTTAAATATTGAGTCATACTCCCTGATGCCATGAAGTATAAAGTCGCAATTCTCGGAGCAACAGGCATGGTGGGACAGAAGTTCATTCAGATGCTTGAAGGCCATCCGTGGTTTCAGGTTTCTGCTCTGATAGCCAGCGAGAGGAGAGTTGGAAAGATATACAGCGATGAGGTCGACTGGATTGTCTCGAAGGACATTCCAAAAAATGTGACTGAAATGGAGATGCTTCCCATGGATCCAAAGAGGATTGATGCGGACATAGTCTTTTCAGCCCTTCCATCTGACGTTGCAAGAGACATTGAAGCAAGGTTTGCATCTGAAGGGTTTGTGGTTGCAAGCAATGCCTCAGCATTCAGAATGGAGGATGACGTCCCTCTCGTAATTCCCGAGGTTAATCCCGATCATCTTGGTCTTATTGATGTTCAGAGGAAAAAAAGAGGCTGGGATGGATTCATAGTCACAAATCCCAACTGCACCACAATAGTTCTTGTGATCACACTCAAGCCCCTTCTGGACATTGGCCTGAAAGAGGTCAACATGGCTTCAATGCAGGCACTCAGCGGTGCAGGCTATCCCGGTGTGCCATCCCTTGCCATAACTGACAACATAATCCCATTCATAAGAGGGGAAGAGGACAAGGTTGAAACAGAACCTCTGAAACTCCTCGGTTATTTTGACGGAAAGCGCATAAAATTTGCGGATATAAGTGTTTCTGCCTCCTGTCACAGGGTTCCGGTTATTGATGGACACACAGAAGCCGTGTTTGCAAAGTTCAGCGGGAAGGTAGAGGTTGACGAAATTGCCGATGCCTTCAGATCCCTTAAACCGGTTGATGGGCTTCCAACATCACCTGAAAATGTCATAGTTGTGAGGGATGAACCAGACAGACCTCAGCCCAGACTTGACAGAAATGAGGGAAATGGAATGAGTGTGGTGGTTGGCAGAATACGAAAGGATGGAGAGGACAGGGTTAAGTACATAGCAATGGGTCACAACACAGTCAGAGGTGCAGCTGGAGCAAGCATTCTCAATGCTGAACTGATGGTCAAGGAAAAATTAATATAGTGGTTGGTTTTGGGAGTTAAAAAACAAGGAGGTAGATAGGAATGGCAGAAAATTCTGTGTTTGTCGGAAACAAGCCTGTAATGAACTATGTTCTGGCTGTGCTGACACAGTTCAACAGTGGAATTAAGGAAGTCTCTGTTAAGGCAAGGGGAAGGGCAATAAGCAGAGCAGTGGATGTGGCAGAAATAGTCAGAAAAAGATTCCTTCCGGATGTTGTCGTAAAGGACATCCAGATTTCAACAGAAAAGGTTGAGAGCGAGCAGGGAGAGGCAAACGTCTCTGCAATAGAGATAACCCTTGCAAAAGCAGAATAATCCAAGAGTAAATCTGTTTTCTCTTTTTGCTCCGTTGCAAAAATTTTTTAAAACAAATTCCCCTCCTGAGCTCAATGATTGAAGGATATCCCACACTTGACGACATAGACTATTCCGGTAAAAGAATTCTGATGAGGATTGACATCAATGCACCGATTTTTGAGGGAGAAATTCTCGATACAGCCAGATTTAAAAGCCATATTCCCACGATAAGGGAGCTTGAGGATTCTGCTCTTGTTCTGATTGCCCACCAGTCACGACCCGGTAAAACCGACTTCACAGATCTCAGCAACCATGCTGAAGTCCTCTCAAAGCTTCTTGAAAGGGATGTGAAGTACGTTGATGAGCTGTTTTCTGAATGTGCCATAAGAGCAATATCCACAATGAAAAAGGGGGACGTAACAATTCTTGAGAATGTCAGATTTTATTCTGAAGAGGATCTCAAAAAGACACCTGAAGAGCACTCAAGATCCCACATCGTGTCAAAACTCTACAGACATTTTGATATGTATGTCAACGATGCCTTTTCAGCATCCCATCGCTCTCATGCAAGTCTTGTTGGCTTTCCAGTTGTTCTCCCATCTGTTGTTGGCAGGTTGGTTGAAAAGGAGGTAAGTGCTCTCTCTAAAGCTCTCAAAAGCGATGGAAGAAAAGTGTTTGTGCTTGGAGGCGCCAAGATAAACGATTCTGTTAAGGTGATGAAAAACGTACTTGAAAGAGGGATAGCAGATAGGGTTTTTCTGACAGGTGTTGTGGCAAATTATTTCCTGATGCTAAACGGAGTTCAGATGGGAGAGTGGTGCAGAAGGGTGGTTGAAGACAATATGGAGGGTGTTGACGACAGGGAAACAAGAAAGCTGTATGAGAAATATTCAGAAAAAATTTTCCTGCCTGTCGATTTCGGTATCGAGGTGGAGGGAGAGAGAATTGATGTCGGGATAGAAGAGCTGGGAGAAATTGAAAATCCTGTCATCAAGGACATAGGCAGAGAAACCGTAAAGCTGTATTACGGAGACATAGGCGAATCGGATGTTGCTGTCATTAACGGCCCTGCCGGAGTTTTTGAGGAGGAGGAGTTTTCATACGGAACATTTGAAATTCTAAGAGCTGTATCGAGTGCCGGATTTTCTGTTGTGGGGGGTGGACACATATCATCGGCTGCAAGGATTCTTGGACTTGATGAGAGATTTGATCACATATCCACCGGCGGAGGAGCAAGCATAAGGTTCCTGAGCGGTGAAAAACTTCCAGCACTTGAGGTGATAAAGAAGTACTGGAGTGAAAGATGGTCCCATTTCCAGATTTCATAACTACTGCTCAAGCCTTGCCAGTTCTTTTGCGTGAGCCCTCATTATGTCACTTCTTGTTATGATTCCCACAAGCTTTCCATCGCTGACAACAGGCAGTCTCCCGACATCATGGGATATGAGAAGTTTCAGGGCGTTTTCAAGATTTTCATCCGGTGAAACGTATATCAGCTTTCTCGTCATTATTTCATCAATCCTCTTTGTATCCTTCTCATCATCGGGAATTTTGTTGATGTCACTTAACGTTATTATACCTGCGAGCCTGTCATTCTCCACTACCGGAAATCCGAGATGACCTGTTGTTTTTACAAGATACAGCACATCCTTAACCGTGCTTGAGGGACTGACCGATATGACACCATCAGCGGGAGTCATGGCATCAGAGACCCTGATTGTTTCAAGAATGTCCTTCACAAGCTCTCTTCTGTGTGCGGGACTGTCTGCCCTTGTTTCCATCTGTTCTCTGTAAATGCTTATGCCACCTGAAAGAACATAGGAGATGGAGGAGGCTGTCATGATGGCTGGAAGAAGCTCGTAACCACCGCTCATTTCAAGAACCATGATTATGCTGGCAATTGGAGTTTTTGCCACGGCAGAGATGAATGCACCCATACCTATGATGGCGTATATTCCGGGAAACTCAATGGCCCCCGGCATGAAAAGCTCTGCAATGCTGCCAACAAGTGCACCAACCATGCTCCCTATTACAATGGACGGTGCGAAAACACCACCGCTCCCCCCGCTTCCAACTGTAAATGATGTGGCAAGTATTTTTGCAACCAGCAGACCCAGAATTATTCTCATTCCGAGCTGACCGTCTATGGCAAGCTGAACATACCCGTAACTCATACCCATGGTCTGGGGAATAATCAGAGCAATTATGCCTGTTATGAAACCTCCAATAGCCGGTTTCAGCCAGCTTTTCACTTTTATCTTTTTGAAGGTGTCATGGATTAAATAAAAAAATCTCACGTATACCTGAGCGACTCCAACACAGAGTATGCCGGTAATCGCAAAAAAAGGTATTTCTGCAAAATCCACCCTGATTATTTCAGGGGTTCTGAAAATGGAACCGGGATATTCATGGTGATACAGGAAAAGAAATAAGGAGAAAACCATGTAGGATATTATGGAAGTGATGAATGCATAGATGAGCCCATCAGTCTCTGCATCCTTTCTGTAAAGAACCTCAATCCCGAAAAGAGCTCCACCCAGAGGTGACCGAAATATACCCCCGATGCCTCCTGCCATTCCTGAAACAACAAGAATCCTTCTCTCTCTATCGCTTAGACCCAGTTTCTGTGCTATAAACGAGCCAAATCCTGCTCCAATCTGGGCAACAGGGCCCTCTCTTCCCGCACTTCCACCACTGCCTATGGTGAGAGATGTGGCTATGGCTTTGATCACCGGCACCCTTCCTCTTATCATCCCGTGCTCTCTGTGGAATGCTCTGATAACGGAATCTGTTCCATGCCCCTCTGCTTCAGGCGAGAATCTGTAAACAACAATTCCGCTCAGTGCACCTCCTATAACCGGAATTATGAAATAAGGTATTTGAGGAAGATCGATATTCAAGTCAAATATTTTAACCTCACCGTACGCATTTGGAAGATCAATGCCTCCAAATCCGTTCAGGAAAATCTCTGTAACGAGATCTATGAGCACATAGAGGATTATGGCCCCTGCTCCACATACGATTCCGGTGAGGATCACAATCCCGAGAAAATAACCTTTTTGGTATCGTTCTTTCACGGAAACAACTCAGTGAGTTTGTTTAAAACCTTTATCAGTTTTGATGGACTATGTTTTTCGACTTTTGCCTCAGTGGAAGATAGAGGTCGTATTCAAACTCAGGATTGACTATTGAAAATCCCATTTTCCTGTAGACATGTATCGCCCTCTTATTTGTTCGTTCGGTCACAAGGGTTATTCCATGGAAACCAGCTTTCCTGCAGTATTCTATCATTTCCCTGAGCATTCTCTGTCCTATGCCCCTATCCTGGTAATTCTGATGAACGAAAATGGAGAGATCAGCAATACCGGGATCCTCAGCCGGGACAATAGAGCAGTGACCAACCAGATTTCCCTTTATTTCAGCAATGATGCTGAATCCATCCTCTGCAAGGTAATCTATCCATTTTTCGATGCCGATTCTTGTGGATGGCGGCAGCCCCAGACATCTGTTCTCGGGGGTGAAGCTCTCGTACATTTTTATGAGTCTCTCTCTATCCTTGAGATGATTATACTCTCTGATTACAACTCTGTCTCCCTTTCTGTCAGTGTATTCTACAGCATGAAATTCTGGAAAAGTCCTCTGACCTGTCCCAGTCTGATCTCCCATTGGGACAAGAAAAAGGAGAGAATATTTATCATTTACTTGAAATTATTAATGGTGATGATGGCATAATCCGTCTCACTTACACAAGACCCCTTGATTTGATTTCTTTGAAGAGAACCTCCATCAATCTTTTCCGAACTGACTCGAAAGGGACGGTTACCCGCACCATTATAAGGGCGTTAGAATCTGCCGGAGGAGGGACGGCCATTTCAATACCCTGAATCCCTGCCTCCCGTATGGCTTTTGCAATCTCCCCTTTCGCAACAATTCTGTCACCTTTTTTTACTGAAAACCCAGCATGTTCTCCTCCAGGAATTTCAACAAAAATTACAACGGTCTCGTAGCCCTTCGCTACTTCGAGAAACTGACATTTAATCATCTTTCCATCATACTCAAAATTCAGTTCGGATCCTCTCTCTTCCATGGACATGTCTGCAAACTCTTTACGATTTAAAAGCAGTTTCGGATAATTTAAAACAAAAAATCTTAAATAGTTTATAATGAGGAAGTTTGTCAGGTGATAGCATGCCTGAAAAGATGAGAGTGATATTGTGTGGATACGATCCAATGCTTGTTAGAGGTTATGTGAGGGCAAAGAACGAGGAGGCTTTGTGGTTCTACCTTCCGAAGGAGCTTTATGAGGAGTACAACCTTAAAACCGGCGATAAGGTAAAGGGCAAGGTTACAAAGGTATATTCTGGATCAACAGGGGATGTTGTTGCAGAGCCCAATGAGGAGTTTGAATGGGAAACATCAAGGTTCACCGGAATGGCTGTTGTTGTTGACCATGATTTCATAGCAAGGTACAAGCTCACAGCATGGCATTTTCTGGAACTTGTTGTGGAGAGTGTTGTTCAGGATGGTAAGGAAACTGAGGTCTATTCAGGGGAGATAAAGGAGAGAAGAATCTGGGCAGAGGATAGATTAAAGCTTTCCTATACCCTGCCGTACGCTGAATAACATGAACCTCCAGGAACAGGATTACAGCTGGATCCAGATTGAAGGAGTTGAGGGTATCTACTTCCTTGAAGGATTTGAAAATTCATCCAATCTCTACTACTTTAAAGAGGACGGTATGCTGATTGACACCGGAAATGACTACACGGCGTTTTTTGAGTTCAGCAGGGTGGGTAAAATCTCAGAAATATCCTCAGTTTTTCTCACCCACTCTCACAATGACCACACACTGGGACTCTTTGATCTCCTGAGAAGTCATGAAGATTTTGATGGAGTAAGTGTGTTTGTGCATGCCTCTATGAAAGATGTCCTGGAAAGAAGGATCAGAGTTTTTGGAAAGAACGTGAAAGTGATCGGTTTGAAGGGAGGTGAGGAGATAGAACTGGGGGATGAGAGGTATAGAGTTCTTGATACCCCCGGCCACACATTCGACCACATCTGTCTGTATGGCAGTGAAAGTGAAATCTTATTTTCAGGAGATGCGGTAATAACCCATCCAGTTTACGATGAAAACCTGGGAGGATCACTTAAAAACTTCATTATAACGCTGAGACATCTTAAAAAACTCAACATCAATCACATCTTCCCCGGACATGGATACTATGCATCCGGTGACGTTACAGGTATCATACTTGAGAAATCATATTTCAATGCGATCAGAGAACTATCACCTGACAGATCTTTGAAGGAATGTGCAAAAGCTGCACTTGGAGCAGGACTTTTTGTGGAAGCTGAATACTCTCTTGCCGCCCATCTTGAACTTGAGGACAGAAATGACAGGGAAGCAATCTTTGGACTCGCATCCATAAAGGCTGACAGGGGGGAAATTGAAGCTGTTGAAGAAATGCTGCAGAATTACATCGAAAACTCCTGCGAAGAGGCACTGTATATAGCGGGGATGGCAGCCATGAATGCCGGAAAGTTCGAGAAGGCTGCTGGTTTCTTTAAAAAACTGGTTTCAATGTATGGCAATCCAAAGTACAGAGCTTTATATGGTTCAGCTCTTTATGAATGTGGACGTGTGGCCGAGGCTTTTGAAATAGAAGAATTCAGGAGGATTTATGAGAGGGTTGGACAAAATCGTTAAGCTTTAATATGTTATTTGTCATCAAAAATAGTGAATTTTGAAATTCAGTCTGGAGGTGCCTGAATGAGTGACGAAAAGTATGAGGAAAAGTATGTGGAACTGGAAATTAACGACGTAAAGGACACACTTCTGCCAAGACCATGGCCTGTAACGGAGCCAAGAAAAAGGGAAGAGCTGTATGCCCCGTGGGTCAAAGACCCGAGAGACCCGGATGGCAGTTACGGTGAATTCGTTGAGGAGAACATCCACTACAGAAAGGCAGTTGGAAAGCCTTGGGCCCTTGATGGTCTCATCGTTCTGGACTGTACTGTCATGGGAATGGCAGGGGCAATTGCGGCAAGCTATCTCGGTGAGCTCGGGGCAACCGTGATAAAGGTGGAGCCTATTGAGGGTGACCCGCAGAGATACTGGTACCCCTTTGGCAGGGAGGAGTACGCATTTGAAGACATCTACACCGGAGAGAAGGTCAGCCCAACGTTCATCCACGAGCACAGAAATGAGTACTCGATAACACTCAATCTTGAAACCGAGAAGGGCAGGGAGCTGTTCAAGAAGCTTGCAGTTCATGCTGACATAGTCCTTGAAAACTACCCGCCGGGAACATTTGACGAATGGGGGATCGGCTACAGACAGCTCAGCAAAATCAATCCAAAGCTGATATACGCATGGTTCGGTCAGCTCGGACAGTGGGGCTCTATGAAAGACAGGGTATCCAAGTACGGACAGTGGATGCTCGATCCTGTTGGCCTGTCTGCAAGTGAGTATGTCCATTCAACTGGATTCCCTGCTGACTTGCTGCCGAGGGAGTTTGGAGGAAACCCAACGAGATCTGGAGAGTGGGTTGGCGATATTGTAGCAGGAGTGTGGGGGACTGTTGCGATTCTGGCAGCCCTCTACTACAGAGAGAATGTGAGCGGAAGAGGACAGTTCATTGAGGCAACATCAGCTGAAAGCTACATGGAGATTCTGGACTTCAACATAAGCTGGTACGCGTATGATGGAAGCATAAAGGCAAGAATTGGAGGGTGGGATCCCAACCTCAATCAGTATGCATGGAATCCGTGCAAGGATGGTTACATGATGATAGGAGGACAGTCTGACAGACTGTGGTACAGAATTCTGCAGGTTATTGCTCAGGAGGATCCTGAAGGAGCCAGGTTGATTGCTGAGGATCCTTTCCTGAAGGAAATGGCTGCAAGAAATGCACTTGAGGGACTCATAAAAACCTACACGGTCACAGCTCACTGGCTTGTCAGCAACACCAGAGCTGAGGCTGAAGCCAAGATGAACGCAAGAGAGGTTGCAGCAGCTCCGGTTCTCATGATAGATGAGATCGCAGAATACGAGCACTTCGTCTACAGAGGACATGTTATGGAAATCATGGACGAGCACTACGGGAGGGTTCTGATCTCAAACTCACCCCTCGCACATCAGCACAGAACTCCAGCAAGGATTAAGTGGGTTGGCAGACCCCTTGGCCTCGATAACGGAGAGATATTCGCGAGATATCTTGGCGTTGGGCCTGAGGAGATAAAGAAGCTTGCAAGAGAGGGTGTTACTACCTGGTACCATGAGTGAGGTGATATGATGGAGAAAAAGGTTTGGGATCCTAACCCACCCGGAAGCTGGAGTTTTGATCCTCCGAGGGATACAGATCCGGTTACTGGAGATGACTTGGAAAAAATTCCCTTTGAGGAGTACTGCAGAAGGATGTTTGATCCTGACAAAGTCTGGGAGAAGCCTGAAGCGCTCAAGGGATGGAGACACATCTCGTCAACCATGTACATCCTCAGCCCCCATGTTGGAGCCACTCTCGGAGAGTTCGGGGCGGAGGTTATAAAGGTAGAGATGCCGAAGCTTGGAGACCCGATGAGACACACCTCACCATTCAACGAAGCCTATCTCTGGCCAGAGACAGACCACCGACCCATGGTCGGAACGGGAATGGGATTTCTCCATGCCAATGACAACAAGTACTTCATAACTCTGGACTATCATGCCCCTGAAGCAAAGGAGCTTTACTATGATCTCATAAGAATTTCAGACAGCATGGCAGAATGTTACAGACCCGGAACATTCTACAGGTGGGGCATAGGTTACCCACAGCTCAAGGAGGTCAATCCAAGGCTCATATACATCTATCTTGGTGGATTCGGAAATTACGGGCCAAGAAGATATGGTGGTAGCTACGATATTCTCGGACAGGCTGTCGGCGGGCTTGCGGCAATAACAGGATGGCATGAGGACTTTGGAGGACATCCGACAAAGCAGACAAACTGGCTCATTGACTGGTATTCCGGTTTGACAGGACTTATTGGAGTGCTTGCTGCAGCTCACTACAGGAGAAAGACCGGCCTTGGAACATTCATCGACCTCAGCCAGATAAGCTGCTCCACAAGAGCGACAGGATATGCGTTTCCCCTGTACGGTAGATTTGGAGTTGTCAGGCAGAGGTGGGGCAACTGGGATACGCTGCTTTCGGTGCACGGCATTATAATGACAGGCAAGACAGATGAACCTGAGCATCCAAACCCGCAGATAAGTGTCGAGAGCAGATATGTGATGGTCTCAGCCTTCCAGGATGAGGATTTCAGAGAACTCTGCTATGTCATTGGCAGACCTGATCTGTGGGAGAAATACTCAAGTGCAAGGGAAAGGGTGAAGCCTGAGGCTCAGATCGAGATATACCGGGCTCTTGAGGAATGGGCCTCAGACAAGTCAAGGAGTGAGGTGGTGGAGACCCTCAACAATGCCGGTCTCATAGCCGTCCCCGTTTTCTCGGCAAAAGATGTCTATGAATGCGAGCACTTCTGGGAGAGAGGGACTCTGAGATGGGTTGACGATCCGATCTTTGGAGATGTGCTGACACATGGAGCTACTGTGAAGATGAGCGAGACACCACCGAGGGTGAAGTGGGTATGGAGACCGATTGGAGCCGACAACATCAGGATCTATCACGAGCTGCTTGGATATCCGCTTCCAAAGCTCAAGGAACTGTGGGAGAAGGGAATCATCTGAGGGGGTGATGCAGATGGTTTATTACTGGGAGCATGAGTGTGGATGGGTGAACTACCTTGATCCGTATTACTTCTGGAACTTCGAGGGGAAGGTGAAGTGTGCAGGCTGCGATAAAGTGGCAAGATTCAGGTTTCTAAACGGTATGCTCCTTGAAGGCCCGACAGAGGTTGATGAGGAGGCTGATGTTCTTCCACTCTACGCAGACAATCCTGACAGAGGATACGAAGCAATAAAGGTCGGAACGGAGGGTAAAACAAGGCCATTCTACGGTCTCATGAGAGATCCGGCGACGTATACAGGAAAGGCAAGAATAAGGACGGAAAACTTCAGAGGGAAGTTTATACGAGCTACTCCAAATCAGCCAAAGAAGGCCGGGGTTATCGAGAGCAGGAGATTTGCCTGGATCGACAGAACGAAGAGCAAGGATGTCTGGGAGAAGGACAGCTATCCGGGGAAACCGGTGTATGGCAGGTTCAAGGTTGGAGAAGAGGTTGAGGAGGAGCATCTGGAGGAGTGATGGTCATGACGTCCCATGCAAAGTTTGAATTCAGCTTTCCGGAAAATGCAGGACCTAAACCGGCAGTCTGGACAGAGGAGCAGGAGGAATTTGTCAAACAGTTCCCACATATCTGCAAGGGGTGCAGGTGGTTGAAACCAATAATTCCAAACACAAAATTCCCACCGGCAGATCTTGTTGGATACTGCAAGATAATCCACTGGCCTTTCTACTGGTGCATAAGCAAGTACACAGTTATAAAGAACTGCAGGTGGTTTGAGAAGAGGGAGTAAAACACCCTCCATTTTTTAAAATTTTTGACAGTCTGTCTTTATGAAATGCATATATGACACAAGCACTGAATGTCCTGAAAAGGAGCAGAGCTTTGAAAATTGCAGAAAATGTCCCTTTTATCTCGCCTTGATTGAGGGGGCGAAGGGGTGTGGAAGCATTGAATTCTGAGCTTGACTATCTTTACGCTTCAATTGATAGATGGTACAGCAGATATCTGGAGTTGAAGGATGTTTCGGCCTACTTCATGTTCAAGGATGATATTGAGATTGCAGAAAACTATGCGGAGCTTCTTCTGAAAAGCGGTAGAATTGGGTCGGAAGAGCTTCTTAGGTTCTTGAATTACTGTGACGAGAGGCTTGAATCACTGAAAAATGCTCTGAATCTTGGTGATGACGATACTGTTGAAAGATTTGCCTGATTTTGAAACATTTTTTAAGCAAAATATGTTACACCAGTTCTGTGAGATTAAGAGATGTTTTTGTTGATTTCCTGAAGAAGAAGGGAATCAATTGCATTTCAACAAGCTCCTTCAAGGTTCTCGATGAGGATCCAATTCAGTTTATGGCAAGAAAGTTTGCTTCCGGAGAATTCAGGATAACTGAAGGCAGGGGCAGGTACTGTTTTGATCTTGATGGAAATTTTGCTGATTCCTGCTCATACATTGCAGGTAGATTTGCAGATGGAATATCATGCAATGAAATCTCAGACATTCTCAACAAATTCCCATTCATTGTCATTGATTGCTCATTGAAGGACATGCACAGCAGTAAGGAGCTTTCAAGCCTGAAAAAGCAGATTCAAAAAACCCTGTCTGTGGTGAGGAGGTACATGTGGGACGACAGGCTTGTTGTAGCTGGATTTGATGCTGGAATTTCATGCAGAAGGTATTCCAGAACTGAAGACTTTCTGTCTGAAGAGAACTTCAAGAGAATAATTCTTCTCGATCCGGGTGGCGAGGATTTTTTTCAGGGCGAAAGGGCTGACTGCTACATCATAGGCGGGATCGTTGACAGATCAGGGAACAAGAGAGGCACAACAGAACTGATATACCGAAAGCTTGTCAGAAACGGATTTCAGGTTGAGAGAATGAAAATCCTCCTTAGAGGTGATGTTGTTGGAGTGCCCGACAGAATTAATCACATAGCTGAGATAATTCTGAAATGCGTTATTGATGGGGTGGATGTTGAAAAGGCAGTGTACGAGGTACAGAACAGAAAAATTGCCAGATGGAGATTGAGAAAGGAGATAGCAAGAAATTCAAAAAGGATTGAGATTTCCGGACGAAAGTTCAGGGTAATCGAAAGATCGTTCTTCAACAATGTCAGAAAGTGGCTCAGGATTACCGAGGATGACTTCTACAGATGCGCAGTTGATATGGGCGTGATGGTTTTGGATGATACCCTCATCTCTCCGAAAGCTCTTAAAATAGATGGTTCTCTATAGAGCATTATGGAGGAAATTGAGAAGATAAGACAGAAAAAGCTAAGAGAGCTCATGGAGAGGCTTGAAGGGTCGGAAAAGCAGACCAGAGAGGTCATAGACCATCCGGTAAAAGTTGATGCCAGCAATTTTGATGAAACACTCAGGAAGCACAGAAATGTTGTTGTGGATTTCTGGGCTGAATGGTGCATGCCGTGTAGAATGATCTCCCCCATAATCGAAGAACTTGCAAGGGAATTTGCTGGAAAGGTTGTTTTTGCAAAACTCAACACTGATGAGAATCCAGCCATTGCTGGCAGGTATGGCATCACAGGTATACCAACCCTCATATTCTTCAAAAATGGTAAGCCAGCCTCCAATGTGGTTGGCGCATTGCCAAAAGCTGAACTGAAAAGATGGGTTGAAAGAAATCTTTAGTTTTTCTGGATATCCAACAAAAACCTTTTCAACTTTTCAGAATCTGTTCTTTCAATGATCGCTGGAGAAGTTGAGTTTGAGGGTCATCTGATAGACTCAAACATTCTGCCAAAAGTGCTGGATCTCATTCTTGATCTTGATGGAGAGTTTGAAATAACTGAATTCAGAATTGGAAAGAGAAAGCATGACAAAAGTTACGCTAAAATGATTGTTTTTGGCAGGGATGAGAACCATCTCAGTGAAATCCTCAAGGAGCTGCACAAACTCGGTGCGAGGATACCTGACGCAGAAGATGCTGAGATTGAAAGTGCACCTGATGACATGGTTCTGCCCGATGGATTTTACGTGACAACAAACAACCCAACGCTTGTCAGGGTTGGCGGGGAATGGATAGAGGTTGAGGACATAAGTATGGACAGGGTTATTGTTGTTGACCCCGAAAACAAAAGAGCATACTGCAGGTTTTTGAATGAAGTCAGAAAGGGTGACCTGATAGTCGTTGGTGAGAGAGGTGTGAAGGTCATTCTGCCTGAAAGACCGAGAAAGTCATCCACTTTTGAGTTCATGGGAGGCCATGTCTCGTCTGAGAGGCCGACATCAAACGTTGTGAGAGCAATAGCAAAAGAGATCGTGGAGTTAAAGAAAAATGGTGGGAAGATAGCAGTTGTTGCAGGACCTGCGGTCAATCATACAGGTGCAAGAGATGCTCTGGCCGGAATGATAAGAGATGGCTATGTTGATGCTCTGCTTTCCGGAAACGCACTGGCTGTTCACGACATCGAGCTTGCACTTTTTGGCACATCTCTCGGGATGGATGTGCGAACGGGAAGACCAGTACCGGGTGGCAACAGGCATCACATTCACACAATCAGCAAAGTTATAGCTGCCGGTGGCATAAAAAAGGCTGTTGAATCCGGATTGCTCAGTGAGGGAATAATGTACGAGTGCATAGTTAAAAATGTGCCATTTGTTCTTGCCGGATCGATAAGAGATGACGGGCCTCTTCCTGAGGTGATAACAGATGTTATGGAGGCGAAGAGGGTAATGAAACAGGCCTTGAAGGGTATAAACATGGTGATAATGCTTGCATCGATGCTTCACAGCATCGCTGTCGGAAATCTTCTGCCATCGACTGTAAAGACAATATGTGTTGACACCAATCCTGCCACCGTCACAAAGCTGGTTGACAGAGGCAGCCATCAGGCAATTGGCATTGTCACGGATGTCGGTCTGTTTCTGCCTGAACTGTATGAGAGTATAAAGGATATTGAAAGCAATTCAGCATGAAATCATTTCTCTGACTCCTCTGTTTATTGATATTTCTCCAATACTCTTTATTTTTCTGCATATGTCAATCAGAGGATATATGAGGAGTGGATTGTCCTTACCCTCTCTTATTTTTGACAGAAGCTCCTCCTCAATGTCGTTTGAGAATGCAAGTATGTCATTTGCCTTCTCTATGTCTGAATTCATGTAGGATTCCATCACCTTCACAAATAAATCCTCAACTGTACTCAGCATTTCCAGATAGCTAACCGCAATCCTGTCATAATCTTCAGCAGAGTAGAGGTTCTCCGAGAAATCATACAGCGAGTCCGAGATCTCCTCTAAGATCTTTGCTATGATTCGCATTCCAAGAATGTTTCTCATCTCGCTCCACTTTGATGGAGCCATTAGCTCCTTTAAAATTCGATTCTCAAGTCTTACAGCTAAAAGGTAGAGCCTGTCTGTATCCTCCTCAAGCTTGGCTATCTCCTTAAGTCCCTCCTTGTCGTCTATTCTTATGCTGTCAATTATGCTCTCGATTATGCCGGATACTATCTGGGACATTCTTTTCAGAACATCTTCTATGTTGAACTCGGTTGTTGTAAGACTTCTCAGAACGATTTTATCCTCATCAGCATCTATGATCTCCATTCCTATCATGTCATGGGCTATTCTGCTTATTCTGCCAACGACCTTGGGGGATATCATGGCGTCCTTTATCTCTATCTCATCCAGACCCTGAATGTAGAGGGCTATTATAAGTCTTCTGAGAAAGTTCTCATCGTACTTGGGGATTCTGCTTATCTCAGCCTTTACAACCTTGTGAAGTTCACTGTATTTTTTGGGCATCAGCTTAATAATGTCCCTGTCGATGTCTAAGATGAGCTCATCTCCCTGATCCAGGTCGTTCTCCTTGATCCAGTTTTTTGGGAGGCTTACCATGAAGCTGGAGCCGCCAATGAGCTGGAGCTTTCTCGTTTCCACGTAATAATTAATACATACCTATTAATATATTTTACCCGGCACCACAAAAAAATCAGGAGGAATATGTAGGATCGTCATCAAAACCAAGACTGAGATCCTGAATCATTTTTCCTGCCAGTCCAATCAGGATTCTGTCATCTGCCAGAATTTCCCTTATAATCATCAGAGATGTTGCCTCCTTTAGTTCCTGACTCCTGAGCCTGTCAAGATGCTCTATGAGTTTAACAGCAAGCTTGTAAATTTCGGTCAGCCTGATGTCATCCTCACCTTCAAATTCTTCCTCGTCAAGCTCGACTTCAAGTATTTCTTCAAATTCTTCCATTGTCAGCACGTTGAACGTTTAAACTTAAATAGTTATTGGAAGTTGGTGGAGCATTCACAGAATTTTCCTTATCTCACTGTAAAGATCCTTCAGAGTTTCCGAATAATCCGCTTCTCCCCTTTCAATCTGATTCATTATTTGCTCGATGATTCTGGTTCTCTCCTCCGATACAAATTCACCGTAGCTGGAAACGAGATAGCTGTAAATTCTCTTTCCTGTTCCAGTTGGAATCAGCTTTCCTGACTTCTGGATGATATATTTCCTTTCAAAGAGCTTTTCAACAATGGTTGAGTATGTGGAAGGCCTTCCTATGCCTCTTTCCCTCATCATTGACACAAGATCCGACTGGGTAAGCAGCGGAGCCTCAGGGATTCTGAGTATTTTTGCCTTAAATCTGTGCCTTCCTTCTGGAATTTCACATTTAACATGGACTGATTTATAAAGATCATAGGCCCTGCCTGTTGCCTTCACCACCCTTTCCTCCCTAATCAGTTTGTCTTTAACCTTTATGCGGTATTCTCTCACGTCAACGATGAGATTATGTGCCTGACTCGCCATGAACCTCCTGAAGATAAGGTCATACAGAGAAAGATGTTTCCAGGTTATGTTTTCAGCATGAATCAGGCCTTCATGGATCATTCTCTGGACATCATACCTGTCAAAAGATCTTGTTGGTCTGATGCATTCGTGAGCTCCTTCACCTTGCCATTTTCGCCCATAGAAATCCTCCTGGAGATATTCTCTTGCTATTTTCATCCCTGCTTCACTGACGGTTGTGGAATCGGTTCTGTGATAGGTAATCAGACCGCTCTCAAAGAGGTCCTGAGCAAGATCCATTGTTTCTCTGACTGGTAATTTCAGAATTGTACCGGCATCCCTGAGCATCGTATCTGTTGTGTGGGGTGGCAACGGAGCTCTGGTATCCTTTCTGCTGTTCACGAGCTCAACCTCAATTTCGATTTCCCCGTTTTCCACATCCTCAATGTAGAGATCTATTTCCGGAATGTAAGCTATTTTTCTTTTTTTTCTGTTTTTTTCGGCATTCTCTATCACCCATCCCAGCACAGGTGTTTGAGCTCTTCCTGCAGACAGATTTTTGCTGCCAAAAATCTCCCAGAGTTTCTGACTGAGAACGAAACCTATCCACCTGTCTTCAATCCTTCTTATCATCTGGGCCTTCACAAGATTCTCATCAATATCTCTCAGACTGTTAAGAGCATTTATCACGGCCTTCTGTGTGATCTCGTGAAACTCCGCCCTCTTTATATCTCCACATCCTTTCAGAAGGTTTGCTATGTCCCATGCAATCTTTTCACCCTCGGCATCGGGATCCGTTCCTATGATCACATTCCCTGTTTCTCTCGCCAGTTTTCTGATGATCTTTATTCTGCTCTTGGAATCATCTATATCCTCACCTCCACACCTGATACATCTTGTCCTTTCTTCCGTAAACTGATAGCCGCATTTTCTGCATTTTTTTATGGAGGAATAGATGGGCCGTATTGCATCACCAGTCTGGATTCCATGGAAGCCTTTTCCTGTTATTAGATCAGTCAGATGTCCGAAACTTGCGGTTATAATCAGCACTCTGTTTTCTGCTGGAACCTCATAGGCGAGAAAAACATTGCTGCCATCCTTCAGAACCTTAACGCTTGCTCTCCCAAAAAATCTGGCAATCTGTCTTGCCTTTGTGGGGCTTTCCACAATAAAGAGTGTTGGTTTTACGACATCTTCCACAAAATCTTTCTTTTTCAGCTCAATTCTGCTCTCATCAATTTCTTTTATCAGAGAAACAGTATCCACCTGGCTGATATCTCTGAATTCTATGTCAAATATTCTGGATCTTTCGATAAATGCATCAAGTATTTCAGGATCATCTTCAAGCAGAAAAGATGCTCCTTTGGTTATTCCGCCAGCAAAAAGCCTCGATGCTCTTCCAGAACCCTGAATGTATGTTCTCATGTCGGGAAACACAATCTCTCCTTTTCTCACCACCACATCTCTTCTTCTACCTTCAAAATCTCCATGCTCGATTTTATTTATTAAGATGGCTTTTAATTTCTCAAATTCTCTGCTGGAAAGGCTGTCGAGATGGGGGAGGTATTTTTTAACTTTTTCATCATCTCTGAATACTATGGCAAGCATTTTAAGATAACCGGATTTCAGTTTTTTCACTTCATCAAATTTCACCCTGAAAACCGGTGCTTTAAGAAAAACCACGTACCTTATTCTTTCAGGAAGATCAAGCCCCCTCACTATGGAGCCGTAGTAGTGTGACGTACCTACCAGATAGTCGATTTCACCACTTTCAAACCTCTCAACATCTTTTTTTGATTTACCTGAAACATGTCCGATTTTAAACTCACCTTCAAGAGCATGAAAAATTTCAGAAGCTCTTTCAGATGATCCGGCATATACCAAGCCTCCCGGTCCCATTTCACTTAGAATCTGTTTCAGAGACCCAATTCCCGAGTCCCTGACATATATGTCATAAATATTCCTCACAAAAACTGTTCTGGCTCCAACATCAAATCCAAGAAGCTTTCTGAAGAGCTTTGCCTTTATGCCCGGTTTTCCTGTTGCTGTTGAAACCATCAGAACGCCATCTGCCTTTCCTGTCCATTTTCCATTTATCTTTTTGAAACCGATAAGCTGGAGAATTCTGTCAACATTTCTGGATGCTTTCAACACCGCATCCACATCATCGACAAATACAAAGCTGAACCTGCCGCCTATTCTGTCAAAATTTTTTGAGAGAAATGCTGAGGTTGTAACCAGAATGTGATACCTTTCAGAAGACAGAATACTGTAAAATTCATCAACTTCCTTTTTTTTCATCCCACTGAAGTAGTAAGCCACGACAACATCTCCATCGTTTCTGTTAAAGCTGACCCTTATTCCGGATCTTTTAGAAAACTCGGAAAGCCTTTCAACAGTTTGTTTGATCAAAACGGTTGTTGGAAATATCAGGTATGATCTCTTTTTCTTTTTTGCCAGAAAAAGTGCCATTGCAATGCCAAACGTTGTTTTTCCAATTCCTGTAGGAGCAACTGCTGTAAAGCTTTCACCTTCCAGTATTCTTCTTCCCCAGAATTTCTGCAATGCTCTCAGCTCTCCAACACTCATTCTGAAGAACTCAGAAAATTCACTAAATACATCGTCGATCTCATGAGAACACAGCCCCCTTCCGGTTTTATCACAGATCCCACTCTGAAGTTCATTTTCCAGCAGAGATGAACCGCATGAGGGGCAGAGGTTTTCGTATGAAACAGGAATCATATCCCGGCTGGAATGATGTTGGATATAACATTATTGCACTTCAACGGTTCTGATCTTTCAGATATTTCTGAATTGTATCAATAACAAGCTTTCTTCCGAAAGGCTTTTCAAGGACTTCTCTTGCTCCTGCCTCAATCAGATCCCTCCCTCTTCTTCTTGCATAGGCGGTGATTCCGATTACAATCGCATTGGGATCTTTTTTCAGAATCTCCTTTGTAGCCTGAACCCCATCCATTTCGGGAAGAAAAATATCCATCAAAACCACATCAGGTTTTACAAATTCAAAGATGTTGACAGCCTCAGCTCCATTTCTGGCAACAATTACATTGAATTCACCTTCAAGCATTAGCTGAAGGGTCTCGAGAACAGCCTCGTCATCCTCAACTATCAGAACCTTTGCCTTCATACACCCACCCTCGGTAAATTAAACAGATCTAAAACAATAAAAAAGGTTAAAAATTTTTCTTCAAACTTCTCCCTATGTTGAACATTGCCGTCTCAGAATGTTAGCAGTTTGTCGCTATCTTTTACAATTTCGTAAAGATCATTCATTGTTGAAATCGGACATATCTCAGCTTCGACATTTCTGATTCTAAGACAAGTCCCACATGCAAGAATTCTGCCTCCATTTTCAGCAAATTTTTCCATCTGCTCCCTGACATTGAATTTTTCGTGGGTGATTTTCTCAGCCTCAACCCCTTTTCCAAGAAGAAAAACACTGACATCCTCTCCCTTATCAAGGGAGAAATTGGCGAACCTGAATGCGTTCCACACAGTTTCTGGATCGCTGGACGATATTACAATACCTATTCTCATAAAATACGGCAGTATAGATGTTATTTAATTCTTCCCCTCTCTCGTGCAGAAATGATTGAAGCTGAGTATCTCATCCAGTTTCTTTCTTGGCTCCTTTATCTTGTAGCCTTCCTCATATCCAACAGGAATCAGGACTTCAAGCCTGAAGTCATCCACAGCATTGAATAATCCTGCCACTTCATCTCTGTTTGGAGGGGTGTATGTGAGGCTGGCTATTCCTCTCTCTTCAAGTGCAAGAAGCAAATATCCGACAGCAATCCATACCGACTCTCTCGAATAAGGGGCTTTTTTCTTTCCAAAAACAGCTATTATGTATGGAGCCCGGGTCAGAAAATCCTTCTTCCAGTCAAGATTCCTGCTTTTCAGCCATTCTGCCAGTTCACCTCTGACATGTGAGTAAAATCTTTTCTCGCCTTTTTCACATGTCTCTCTGAGAGCTTTTTTCAGTGACTCATCTGTAACAATCACGAAATGCCATGGCTGTTTATTGCTGCCGGAAGGGGCTTCCTTGGCTATGTCGATGCATTCCATCAGTATGCCAACATCAAATCTGGTAGACCTGAATTTTCTAACGCTTCTCCTCTTAAAGGCAACTTTTTCAATAACTGAACCAGAGCCAGTCATCGAAATCTGTCAGAAAGTGGTGGTTTAAACCTTTCTCGCTATCTCAAACTCAATTGCGAGAAGGTTCTTCAAACAGAAAGATTTATATATCATATACATTAACATAAGGTTAGGGAAATGAAGTTAAGGAGGTGATGGGAATGAGAGTGTTCGACCCGTTTGAAGAGCTGAGAAGGATGCAGGAAAGAATCTCAAGACTTATGGATGAGTTTGATAGATTTACAGCTTCAGGTGCTGAAAGAGGGCTGACAGCTCCAGTTGATGTTATCGATGAAGGGGACAGGCTCAGAATTGTTGTGGATCTGCCAGGCTTTGAGAAGGATGATATTTCGGTGTACGTCGAAGACAGGGATCTGGTTGTTAAAGCCGAGAGAAAAGAGGAAAAGGAAGAAAAAGGGAGAAGCTACATAAGGAAGGAGAGGAGTTACGGACAGGTTTATCGAAGAATTCCCCTGCCTTCAGACATTGACGAGGAGAGGATAAAAGCGAGATACAACAACGGAGTTCTTGAAGTAGAAATATCAAAGGAGCAGAAAGCCAAAAAAGTCATCAAAATTGATTGAATTTCTCAAACTATATTTTTCAGTTTATTTTGAGTAAACTGTTATCACGTCTCCATCTTCAATTCTGTGATCCAGTCCAACTCTCTGGCCGTCAAATTTAACACTCCTCCCCCAGATTCTTGCATACCTGAAGTTCTCGGCCATTTCTCTGTGGATCTTCCTGCAGACGTCCTCCACTGTAGCTCCTTTTCTGAGAATCATCGGCTCCTCCTCAACTCTCCCACCTGGTGGTTTGAGAAAAATCCTTACAAAGTCAAGTTTCCTGTATATTTGACTGACAAATCTCTCAAGATTCGTTCCCTTCTCTGCTGAAATCGGGATAGAGCCTTCAGGAATTCTGGTATCAGGAAAAAGATCAATCTTGTTAACCACGGTTATTGAAGGAATGTAAGTCCTGTTCCCCTGAATTGCATCTATAAGCCTGTCAATCGTAATGTCTTCCCTTATGAGAATTTCTCCGTTGTGAATTTTGTACTCTCTGAGAATCTCCTTTATTGTTTCCTCGTCAATTGAAAGTTTAACCGTTGATTTAACGTTTAATCCACCTGTTGCCTTCTTTTTAATAACCACATCCGGAGGCTTTTCATCAAGCCTTATGCCCCCATCATAAAGCTCTTTTTTGATAATGTCAATCTGGTCAATGGAGAAAACATCAACAACAATGATTATCAGGTCTGCATTTCTGATTGCTGCAAGAATCTCTCTCCCTCTCCCCCTTCCCCTTGAAGCTCCCTCAATTATGCCCGGAACATCGACAATCTGGATTTTTGCACCGTTGTATTCAAGCATTCCCGGAACGGGCTTGAGAGTGGTGAAATCATACTCTCCCACCTGACTTTTTGCACCTGTCAGGGCGTTGAGAATTGTTGATTTCCCGACAGATGGATATCCAACAAGGACTGCAGTTGCATCTCCCTCTTTCTTTATTGCAAATTGATCACCGCCTGTCTTCTTTCTCTGCTTTTCAGCCTCTTCCTTAAGTCTTGCAAGTTTTGCCTTGAGTCTGCCTATGTGGTGCTCTGTTGCCTTGTTGTAGGGAGTGTTTCTTATTTCCTCCTCAAGCCTTTTTATTTCAGCCTGTACATCCATTGGATTTCAGACTTCCTTGCTTAATAAAAAACTTAAGCAATTTGCGCTCACAGATACTTCCTCGGGTCTGCTATCTTCCCTTCAATTGCAGTTGCCGCTGCAGTTGCTGGGGACGCAAGGTAAATTTCAGCCTCAGGATTTCCCATTCTCCCTCTGAAGTTCCTGTTCTGGGTTGATACACACACCTCTCCATCGGCAAGCACCCCCATATGTATGCCAACGCACGGACCGCAGCCGGGTGGTATGATAACACCACCTGCAGAGATTATCGTTCTTATGTATCCAAGCTCATCTGCTTTCAGATAAATTTCTCTGCTGGCAGGGCCAACTATGAATCTGACATTTTCGGCGATTTCTCTGCCTTCAAGCATTTTTGCAACGATTTCAATGTCACTCAGTCTGCCATTTGTGCATGTTCCAACAAACACCTGGTCGACAGGTATACCCTCCACATCGCTTACGGGAGAAACGTTGTCAACGTTATGGGGCTTTGCAACAAGAGGCTCGATATCTCCTGCATCAAAAAACAGTTCTTTCTCGTATTCAGCATCTTCATCTGGCTCAATTAGTCTGAATCTATCCTCTCTTCCTCTTTCTGCCAAGAATCTTCTGGTTTCGTCATCACTTTTAAAAAGTCCTGCCTTTGCACCGCATTCTATTGCCATGTTTGCCACTGTCAGCCTTCCGTCAATATGCATTGAGTCAACCGCCTCACCGTGAAATTCAAGAGCCCTGTATGTAGCGCCATCCACACCAAGCTTTCCGATCACCGCAAGCATCAGGTCTTTTGGAAAAACCCCCCTGCTGAACTTACCATCAACCTCTATTCTGAACGTTTCGGGAACCCTGAACCAGTTCTTCTTCAGAGCGATGGCTATGGCAATGTCAGTTGAGCCCATACCTGTTGAAAATGCTCCCATGGCTCCGTAGGTGCATGTATGACTGTCAGCACCCACAACGAGATCTCCGGGATTGACATACCTTTCAGTCATGAGCTGGTGAATTATCCCCTCACCGGGTGAGTTGAAATCGGCTCCAATTTTTTCTGCAAATTCTCTTATAAGCTTTTGATCATTGCTCAGTTCTTTTCTCGGGGATGGAGCAGCATGATCCACAAAAAAATGGGTAATTCCGGCCCCTCTTATCTTATCTGGGGTAAACCCCAGAGTCTGAATTTGCCTGATTGTGAGAGGTGCTGTACCATCCTGCAGTGCAATCTGGTCTATTTGAGCAATAACAATATCTCCGGCAAAAGCATCCTGTCCACTTTTCTCTGAGAGTATTTTTTCAGCTATGGTTTTACCCATGGAATTCAGGTAAAGGGGTGAATATTTAAAAATTTTTTATTTTCCTGATGTTTCTACCACAACGATTCCCCTCTCACTGGGTTTCAGCTTCATGAGCGGTTCAATGGTTTCCGGATTGACAATGTAACCGGATTTCCTTTTTCCCACAACGGCATCATAGATTGCTCTTTTCGCAATTTTTCCACTTGTCTTTGGAAGGTCTGGCACAAATACTATCAATCCCGGTCTTGCTATTTTTCCAATATCGTTTTCAACCTTCTCAATTATCTTTTCTCCTGTTCTCTTTCCCGGACTTTCAGCCACGGCAAATACTCCGATGACATTTCCCTTAACCCTGTCTGGCAAACCTATCGCAGAAACCTCCCTGATCTCAGGAATTTCTATCACAACCTGTTCTATTTCAGTAAGGGATATTCTGTGACCGCTTATATTCAGAACATCGTCTGACCTGCCGACTATCCATATATGCCCATCTTCATCTGCATATGCGTAATCTCCGGTGTAGTAAATTCTTTTTCCGTATCTGCTCCAGTAAAATCTGACGTAGCTTCTTGTGTCTCCATTCAGCTCAAGCATAATTCCAGGAAACGGCTTCATTATTGCAAGATTTCCAATTTCAAAGGGCTTGACGTGTTTTCCACCATCGTCAAGGATTGCAACCTCAAATCCCGGTAAAGGTTTTCCAACCGAGGCCGGTTTCATTGGTGTTAGCGCGGGAATCTGGGATATGACATGTCCTCCTGTCTCTGTTTGCCACCATGTGTTAACAACAGGAATCTTCTCCCTTCCCACTTCCCTGTAAAGCCATATCCAGGTTTCCGGCTCTATCGGTTCACCAACAGTCCCCATGAGCCTGACGGTGGATAGATCATAATCTGACGGGTTGCACGTCTGTATCATTCTGACGAGAGTTGGAACGGTGTAGAAGATGGTGACACCGTACTCCTCAATTATTTCAAAGGTTCTGCATTTGTCAGGATAATCCGGGGCACCCTCGTAAATCAGAACTGTTGAGCCAATGGAAAGGGGACCGTAAACAGCATAGCTGTGTCCTGTTATCCATCCAAGACTTGCTGTTGTCCATATTATGTCATCTTCCTTGAGGTCCAGAACCGTTTTGGATGTGGCGTAGGCATGAACAAGATACCCACCTGTAGAATGCACAACTCCCTTTGGTTCAGCTGTTGATCCGCTTGTGTACATTATGAACAGTGGATGATTTGAGTCGAGTATTTCTGGTCTGAACTTGCCTTTCTGAAGAATATCATGATACCATACATCCCTTTCGTCTGAAAAATCTATCTTGTTTCCAGCCCTTTTAACAACGACAACCTTTTTAACAGTTCCGGAGAGTTCAACAGCCTTGTCAGCCTTTTCTTTCAGGTTAATCAGATTACCTCTTCTGTAGTACCCGTCTGCGGTTATGAGAAAATCTGCCCTGCTGTCCTTGATTCTGAATCCTGCAGATCTGGCACTGAATCCTTCAAAGATGTAAATGTGTGTTGCTCCGATTCTGGCACATGCCAGCATGGATACTACTCCTTCAGGGATGTTTGGCATGTATATGGCAACCCTTGAACCTCTTTCAACTCCAATAGATTTCAACCCATTTGCAAGTGCGTTTACCTCTCTGTACAGCTGATAGTATGTGTATGTTCTTTTTTCACCGTTTTCACCTTCCCAGAGAATGGCGATCTTGTTCTTCCTGTGGGCATGTCTGTCAGTACAGTTGTGACTGGCATTGAGCTTCCCCCCAACAAAAAATCTGAAAAAAGGTGCTTTAGAGTCGTCAAAGAATTTTTCCCATGGCTCGAACCACTCAAGTTCTCCTGCAAACCCCTCCCAGAACTCTACCCAGTTTTCGTGAGCTCGGGAATAAATGGACGGATCCCTGATGTTTGCCTGTCTGACAAACTCTTCCGGTGGGTATATCCCGCTCATAATCTATCACTATTAATAATGCCATGTTATCGTTATTTAAGGGTTTTTATTTTCTTCAAAAAAGAATGGGTTGATAGGATTTCAGCAAACTTTTGATATTCATCAGTTAATCCAGCAAGGCCTGCATAAAAATATATAACTGATAAAGCCGGCACAAGATTCATGGTCAGAGTTTATGCATTAACAACCTGCCCTTACTGTAAGAAAACCCTCAGATTTCTGGAAGAAAATGGGATAAAGGCAGACGTGATTTTCATTGATCAGCTTGAACCTGAAAAAAAGGAGATGGCAATGAGAGAAGCTTACAGCTACGCAGGAATGTATGCTGTCCCTGTTGTTGTCCATAATGACACCGTGGTAGTTGGATTTGACAGGGAAAAGCTGGAAAGGCTTGTGGAGGAGATCAAAAATGAGTCCTGAGGAATATCTGAATGTCATTGAAAAAATAGCGGTATCAAAAGGCTGGAGACCGAATCCAGACAGAGAGATACTTCTGGAACTTTCAAAGGGTCTGCTGGAAAACAGAAAAAGATATGGCAGAACGTACTGTCCCTGTAGAATTGTAACAGGAAACTACGATATAGACAAAAAGATAATCTGCCCCTGTGTTTACGCTCAGGATGACATTGATGAACACGGAAGATGTTTCTGCGGGCTTTACGTTAGCATGGATGTTTATGAGGGGAAGAGAGAAACGCCTGTGGCAATACCTGACAGGCATGCGGAGATGTTATTCACTTCAAACAAATAAAGGAGTAATTGCAGAATCTGCACTGCCTCAGATCTTTCCTGTAATTCCCAGAATGTATCCTGTCGAAAAAAGATATGCTTTCCTTAAACAGCCTGCTGCTGAAATCAAATCTGTATTCCCTGAACTTCTTTCCATTGAATTCAATAACAGATCCATTTTCCTTTCCTGCCATTCCGAGGTAGAGATTCAGCTGCCCAACCCAGCTTTTTAGGGGCTTTCTGAATTTGTTTACGTGCTTCACCTCGTAAATCCTTGATGGGGTGATGAAGTCAGCTCTTCCTGCAATTGTGTAATCTGTGGCAGCATATTCAAGAGCAACCTGGTGTCTGAACGTCTCCTTTCGTTTTCTCAGGTATTTTTTAAATTCTTCTTCAGCTATTCTGCCTTTTCTGGCAGAGTCAGGAGAAAATCTGTCATATTCCGGATATTTCATTTTCAGATACACCCAGCAGGGACATCTGAAAACCCATGAGGCCTTGTATCTCACATCAGGTCTACTGGTGTCCAGCTAAAAACAGTTCTGTGCGGGATGAAAGTAAAAAATCCAAGCAAAACCTCAGGAAGAAAGTCCGAATTCATCATGCAAAACCCTCACAGCCTTTCTGCCCTCATCTCTTCTGACAACAAGACTGACGTTGTATTCGCTGCAGCTCTGACTTATCATGACCACATTGATTCTGTTTTTTCCAAGAGCTGAAAATATCCTCCCAGCAACTCCAGGAGTTCCAGCCATTCCGGCTCCGACGGCACTAATGACTGCAATATCCTCTATCTTGCTCACCCTTCCTGCACCGTTAAGTGTTTTTTCAAGGGCCTTCACCGCCCTGCCGGTGTCTGACTCATCAACAACTATGGACAGATTCAGCTCTGAAGAGCTCTGGGAAACCATTATAACATGAACTTTATTTTCGGCCAGTTTCTTAAACACATCTGCCATAACTTCTGCAAAATCAAAGCCAGCGCCACTTATGTTGATTATTGAAACCTTCTCAATCAGACTTATAGCCTTAACTATGTCTTTTGTTGATCTGATGCTTTCCCGTATTACCGTCCCGTCAGCATCGGGATTGAAAGTGTTTTTTATTCTGACCGGGATTCTCTTTTTCATTACAGGCTCAAGTGCTTTTGGATGTAGAATTTTTGCCCCAAAATGAGATAGCTCCATTGCCTCCTGATAACTTATCTCACTGATCAGTTTTGCCTCGGGAACTATTTTTGGATCTGTTGTCATCACCCCATCTACCTCTTTCCAGAGCCAGACCTCATCAGCATTCAGTGCGGAAGCTATGAGCGTGGCTGTAAGGTCACTCCCACCTCTGCCGAGGGTTGTAATCGTTCCATTCTTTGTGACGCCTGTGAATCCTGAAACCACAGGTACTGTTTTTTTGAGAGATATCAATGGCTCCAGTCTGCTCTTGATGGTTCCATAAACTTCAGGGAGTGGTTTTGCCCTGCCAAATGTTTCATCGGTTATTATTCCTGCATCTCCACCTTCCAGAGCGAGGCTGTCAACACCAGATGAAAGGAGTGAGGCAGACAAAACTGGGGCTGACAGTCTTTCACCAAAAGAAAGAATATAATCAAGACTTCTGGGTGTAAGCTCTCCGAGATAGTTGATTCCAAGAAGAACCTTCTCAAGCTCATCCAGGAGCTTGTCTATTTTTGAGAGGACCTTTGATTTTATCTCGTCATTTTTCACTGCCTCATTAACAGCATCGTAGTGTTTCTTCATCATCTCTGCAATAAAAAGCTTGATAAATCCTGCCGATGGTTCATTACAGCACTTTCTTGCAGCATGAACAAGCGAATCGGTCACACCATACATGGCTGAAGTAACAACAACAATCTCATTTTTGCTTGAGAATTTTTTCACGAGATTTGTACAGTGAAGTATGCTTCTGCCATCCTTTACACTTGCGCCCCCGAATTTCATCACAACTCTCATCCAAGTGACAGAAATTTGTATGAGTTTATAATTTTTTATATTTCCCTTAATCAGGAAAACAGAGGGGAAAAGATATATTGCCCCTGGGGCTAAGTGAGAATGTGGAGAGGTTCTGGTGCTGGAAATGGAAATTTGTCATTCCGGGATACATGTGCACTCGGGAGCTTTGCAGATTCTATGTAATTAACGGTGGGTTCTGCATTCCTGCAGACTTAAACAGACTTCAGAAATAATTTTTAAAGAATTTAAATATATAATCGCTCTAAAAATAAACTTCTAAATCGCCAGTTTTAAGTAGTTTTAAAACGATTAACTGTGTAAAACAGTTTACCGGGATAGCATGAACATATCGCTGATCAACCCATCTTCAAGGGTTGAAACATCTGAAAAGATTGAATTCTTCACACCTCCACTGAGCATAGCATACTTAGCCGGAGCTCTGAGAGATGATGGGCACAGAGTTCAGCTTATTGACAATGCTGTTGAAAACCTGAGCCTTGAGGAGATCATCAGCAGGGTAAGGGATTCTGATATTGTTGGGGTTACATCAACCACACCCACATTCAGCACGGCAGTTAGATACATTGAAGCGATAAAATCAGAACTTCCGAATGTTTTTGTGATAGCCGGAGGTGTTCATGTGTCATTTATGCCTGATGAGGCACTGAAAAAGGGTGCAGATGCTGTATGTATAGGAGAAGGGGAACGAACAATTGTGGAACTTGCAGAAAGGGTTGAAAGAGGAGGGGGTATGGCTGGTCTCAGGGGGATATGCTACAGAGAGGGAGAGAGAATTAAATTCAATCCGCCAAGAAGATTTGAGGAAAATCTTGATGCCCTTCCACTGCCTGCATATGATCTGCTTCCCATGGAGAAATACAGTGTTGTTGGAAGGAGGCTTGAATACTTTCCTGTTATCAGCTCAAGAGGATGTCCCTTTGGATGCATATACTGTGTGACTTCCAGATTTATGGGGAAGAAATTCAGGGCAAAAAGTGCTGTAAGGGTGGGAGAAGAGCTGCAGTGGCTCATGGATGAGTTCGGGGCTAAACAGATTGCATTCAGCGATGACACGTTTACCTTAGACAGAAAAAGGGTTGAGGAGATATGCAGGGAGATGAAGGAAAGAGGACTGGACATAAGATGGAGCTGTTCATCAAGAGTGGATACCGTAAGCGGTGAGCTTTCATCCACGATGGCTGGAGCCGGATGCACTCTCATCTACTTCGGGGTTGAATCGGCAAGTGAAAATGTTCTCAAGTTTTACAGGAAAAAAATTGACATTAAAAAAGCAAAGGACGCCGTAAGTACTGTAAAAAAGAAAGGAATGCTTGCAGCATGCTCGTTTATTCTTGGAGCTCCAATGGAAACGGAGTCAGAGATGATGGAAACAATTGAAACAGCGGTAAGACTGAATCCTGATTACGCCCAGTTCTCAGTACTCACCCCATATCCGGGAACCGAACTTTACGAGACAGCCAAAAAGAACCAATGGCTTCTGACAGAGGATTTTGATGAATACACTGCTGGAAAACCTGTTCTCAAAAATTTTCACCTGTCACCTGAAAGGATTTACGAAATGCTGAAATATGCTTACAGAAGATTCTATCTCAGACCGGGGTACATTTTAAAAAGAATTCTCGCAGGGGATGTGTATCTCGCTTCAGGTCTGTTCAGACAATTTATTGGCAGAAAATTGAGAACGCTCAGGAGTGAGGAATAAATTTATAATCCATAACCAACTCTGGTTATCCGTATTCTCGGTGATGCTCATGTACGGTAGAATAAAGATCAGAGATACTGTCAGGGTACCTCCCGACAGGCTTGGAGAGGATCTGGATGAGATAATCGAAGAACTCCTCTGGGAAAACTTTCAGGGAAAACTTGACAAGGAGTACGGGATGATAGTCTGCATTGAAAGCATAGAGGAAATCGGTGAAGGCAGGATAATAGAGGGGGACGGCGGAATCTATTTTGATGTTGTCTTCAACGCAATTACATTCAAACCGGTTATGCAGGAGGTTGTGGAGGGAATTGTTAATGAGATTGTGGAGTTCGGAGCGTTTGTATCACTTGGCCCTCTTGACGGACTCCTTCACATGAGCCAGATCACAGACGATTATCTGAATTACGACGAGAAGAGCAAAAGACTGGTGGCCAAGGAGAGCAAGAAAACAGTTGAAGAAGGCGATATCGTAAGAGCGAGAATTGTGGCCCTCTCACTCAAAGAAAAGGAGCCTGAAAAAAGCAAAATTGGCCTTACCATGAGGCAGCCGTGGCTCGGGGCAATTAAATGGATTCAGGACGAGAAGGAGAAGCTGGAGAGTGGTGGCTGATGGTAGAGTACGCATGCAAAAAGTGCAGATTCATAACAGAGGAGCCAACAGTATGCAGGGTGTGTGGCAGCAGGGATTTTACAAAGGAATGGCATGGGTATGTTGTGGTCATTGATCCTGAAAGAAGTGAAATTGCAAAGAAGCTTGGTATAAGGTATGCGGGAAAATATGCACTGATAGTGAGCTGAGATGCTGAAAGTCAGAGAAGATCAGAGAGGCAGGCTTTCAAAACCTGTTGGGAAGCTTTATGAGGGAAAAGGTCCGGAAGTGATAAAAAAAATTCAGGAAATTGAGAACGCAGCGATTTTTGTCACAGTAGGGGACCTGGTAACACTTTACACATTTCAGGCAGGCCTTGAGCCTGATATTGCAATAATTGATTTTAAAACAGAGAGATCCAGTTTGGGAAATTCTGAAAAAGATCTCCTGGAGGAGTTTACAGGGAATTACATAAAGATCAGAGTAGAAAATCCACAGGGACATCTTACCGAGGAACTTGTTGAGGCACTGATTCATGCGGTTGAAAGTGAAAAAACATGCATAATTGTGGATGGGGAAGAAGATATGGCTGCCCTGCCTCTCGCTCTCATTCTGCCTGAAAAAAGCCTCATGCTGTTTGGGATGCCGGGGAGAGGGATAATCGCATATTCCGTCAATCAGGAGGATAAAGTTCTAATATCCAGAATAGTTGAAGAGATGGAGGAGATTGGGGATGATAGGGTTAAAAAGATGCTGACCGGAGGTGATAGACGTGGAAATACTTGTTGAAAGGCAGAAGGACAACCCTCTGCTGAAACGAAAGGAGATTTATTTCAGAGTCAGGTACGAGGACACAAAGGTGACTCCATCAAGAAAAGATGTTAGGGAAAAGCTTTCAGGATTGCTAAATGCAGAACTTGAGAGGCTTGTTGTGAGATGGATTAAACCTGAGTTCGGAAGAATGGAGGCAGAGGGATACGCACTTGTGTACGATACAGAAGAGGATATGAGGGCAGTTGAGGAGGATTATGTGCTCGAGAGAAATTTTGGTGAGAGGAAGGAGGGAGAATGATGCCATCGAATGAAAAGGGAGAGGTTGCCGTGTCCAGATTCTACGAAATTAAGGGAGATAAGGTTGTAAGAAACAGAAAATTCTGCCCCAGGTGTGGCGAGGGAGTTTTTCTTGCCGAACACAGAGACAGAAGAACATGTGGGAAATGCGGATATACTGAATTCAAGAAATGATCTCCCTTGGAATTGAAAGCACCGCGTGGAACTTCAGCGTGGGGGTTGTAAGCGAGGACGAGGTTATTGCACTCGAGGGTGAGGCGTATTCACCAAAAGAAGGAGGAATACACCCAAGAGAGGCAGCCCAGCACCACTCTGAGGTAGCTGGGAAGATACTGAGCAGGATTTTTCGAAAAATTTCACCTGATGAGATAGATGTCTTCTCGTTCTCCCAGGGTCCCGGCATGGGGCCTTGTCTGAGAATAGGTGCAACAGTTGCAAGGGCACTTGCATTGAAGCTTGAAAAGCCACTGGTAGGTGTGAATCACTGCTTGGCTCATGTAGAGATAGGAAAATGGTTAACGGAAGCTAAGGATCCCGTTACATTGTATGTGAGTGGTGGAAACAGCCAGATCATTGCAAGGAGGGGTAGAAGATACAGGGTTTTCGGAGAGACCCTTGACATAGGCATAGGAAATGCAATTGACAAGCTCGCACGGTACATGGGGTTGAAGCACCCGGGAGGGCCAAAGATTGAGAAGCTTGCTGAAAAAGGCACGGGATATATCGAAATGCCGTACGTTGTGAAGGGAATGGATTTCTCCTTCAGCGGAATCGTAACCCATGCAATGAAACTTTTCGATGAAGGATACAGAGCCGAGGATATTGCCTTCAGCTTTCAGGAAACCGCATTTGCAATGCTTGTTGAGGTGACAGAAAGAGCGATGGCATATCTTGACAGAAACGAATGCCTTCTCGTTGGAGGAGTAGGGGCAAACAGAAGACTTCAGGAAATGCTGAGACTCATGTGCCATGATAGAAACGCAGATTTTCACGCTCCTCCTTCAGAGTACATGGGAGATAACGGAGCAATGATTGCATACACAGGACTTGTGATGTTAAAACACGGAATCAGAACAGAGGTTCAGAATTCACAGGTCAGACCGGACTTCAGAATCGAGGAGGTCGAGATTCTGTGGTAAAAACTGTACTGGGTGGGGAGGCTGAGGTCAGGATTCATGAGACGTTTGTTGAGAAAGAAAGGATAAGCAAGAGGTATCGCATCAGGGAACTTGACGACAGACTGAGGAAAAAAAGAACGACTTCCGAGGCAAAAATAATCTCGGCCGCAAGAAGGGCGGGAGTCCCGACACCCATCATTCTCGATGTGGAGGATTGCAAAATAGTCATGGAGAGAATAGATGGTGAAGCAGTCAGAAATGTGATAAACAGAGAAATAGCCGTGAAAATCGGTAAGAACGTTGCAAAACTTCACTCTGCCGGAATAGTACATGGAGATCTCACACCCATGAACATGATACTGAAGAATGACCTGGTTTATTTTGTTGACTTCGGCCTTGCATATTACGATGAGAGAATTGAGGCTAAGGGAATTGATATACATGTGTTCTATGAAGCCCTGAAGGCAGATTTTGATAACTGGGATGAGCTCTGGGATGGCTTTCTCAAAGGGTACTCCCGGTATGAAAAATTTGATGATGTCATTGACAGATTCAGGGAGATAGAGATGAGGGGCAGATATGTGGAGAAATCGGAAAACAGTCAGTGAAGCTTCCAGAAACATGGTAAAGTTTTTCAGCAACTCAGAAACTTGAAATTCAATGAAAAAAATAGTCCTTGCATTGCTGTTTCTGGCTCTGATAACCAGACTGTACGCTCTTGATGCAAGACCCATGGACCACGATGAGAGCATTCATGGATATCTTAGCTACAGACTCCTTACTGAGGGTGAGTACCGATATGATCCTGCATATCACGGTCCTTTTAAGTATTTTTCAACAGCGGCGATATTTGGACTTCTGGGGGATTCAAAATTCACAGCCCGCCTGATTCCTGTGATTTTTTCTCTTACTGGAATTTTCTTTGCACTCAGAATGAAAAAATTCTACAGCTATGCACCCTTATTTGGGCTTGTTCTGGTTTTTTCACCTTCAATACTCTACTACTCAAGGTATCTCAGAAACGACATGATAGTGATTGCCTCCTTCATAGGGGTGATCTACTCATACTTCTCATACAGGTTTGAAAAAAAGCCAGTTTACATTTACACTGCCATAATACTCTCCACCATAATTCTGACCTCAAAGGAGAACGGTTATCTATATATTGGTACAATTCTCTCGTTTATTTTTTTCAGAAGGCTCTATGAGAGAGATTTCTCCATTGAAAAGGATTCATTAAAGCACATAATCGCTGCAGTGTTAATCGGTGCTCTGATTTTCACATCCCTCTATTCAGCAGGGTTTTCAGATAAGGATGGAATAAAGAGGGCAACAATTGATTCCTTTGTTCACTGGTTTTCCAGAAATGAACAGAGAGATCACTGGAAGCCTGTGGATTATTACCTGAGGATCATACTGAAATACGAGTTCCTCTCACTCGGAATGGTTCTGGCCGGACTGCCTGAGTTCTACCGGCGTTTAAAAAACAGAAAAATTTCGGAATTTGAGCTCTTTGCATTCTACTGGCTTCTGACTTCATTCTTAGTGTACAATATAATGAATTACAAAACTCCATGGCTTGTGACACATCTTGTAGCACCCATGGCGTTTTTCGGAAGCATATACGCCACATATCTCGGAAAAAAGGAGGTCTTGGGGGTTTTTACGGCTCTGATGGTTGTTACCGCAGGAGTATCGTTCTACTTGGCATACGTTGACAGCACAAACACGGAGCATGATCTGATTTACATTCAGGCTCAGCCAGATGTTGAAACACTTGCAGAAAGAATCAAGAACTACGATGGGAGGGTTCTTGTTTTTGTTCCTGGAAATGACTACTGGCCACTGCCATGGTATCTCAGACATGAGAAAGTCGGATTCTCCTCAAGGTATCTTGAAAGATATGATGTGGTTGTTACATCCTCCAGCCAGGTTGAGTTCATAAAAGAAAAGGGATACATTCTGGATGGAAAATACACCATCAGACCGGGGCACGATCTTTACTGGTTACATAAGCCCAAGGGCGGTTAACTCCTCGGCTATTTTTTCAACAGCTTTTCTTGCATCCGCAGGATTTTTTCCACCTGTTACTACCATTTTCCCTGAACCAAAGATCAGAACAACAACTCTTGGATCCCTCAATCTGTATACAAGCCCAGGAAACTGCTCAGGCTCGTATTCAATATTTTCCAGACCAAGTCCAATTGCAATTGCATTCAGGTTCAGGTCAACACCGAGATCTGCTGAGGCAACAATATTCTGCACCTTCACCTCAGGGTTTTCAAAAACCGGAATCCCAAAACTTCCGATGATCTTCACGACCTGTCCCACAGCCTTTCTTGCGTCCTCAACACTCTTGCTACCAGTGCATACGACCTTTCCACTTCTGAAAACAAGTGCTGCAGCCTTTGGTTCTTTAATTCTCAAAACAAGACCCGGAAATTGCTTTGGCTTATATTCAGCATCCTTCACTTCTCTTGCGATTTTGTTCAGATCTATGTTCTCCCCTATCTGGGTTGATGCAACAACATTTTCAATTTTGATTTTGTAATCTGGCTCCATATTTAAAGAGGTTTATAAACCGTATATATATGTTTGCATCTGAAAGGTATAAAAACAAAAAAGCAATGATTTTCGAACCTTTTTGATGCTTGAGGGTCACATGGTCTCTTCAAACCACCTCACAAGCTCTTCAAACTGGGAGTGTGTGTTCACATTGTCGGTATCCATAGGGCTTTTAAAGAAAAATCCAAGCTCCTTTATGACGCCATGTTCTCCCTTTTTCTTTGCAAAAAGCAGAAATCGTGCTATGTCTATGGTCAGAGGTGCTGCAACTATTGCATCTATTGCGTCCCAGATAAAGTAAAACTTCATTTTTGTGCCAAGAAATCCCTCAAAGTGTATGAAATCAAAAGCTGTTTTGTTGTCAACAAGAGATGGGAAGTATTCAATCTGTGTTATGCTGAAGGGTGAGTAGCCGTATACCTTCTCAAGAACCCTGTCCTTGCTTATCACCTTGCTTTCCCTGTTTTCACTGTGGCTGAGAACAAGTCCATCAAGATCGCCAAGGATGTTGTAGCTCATCCATCCCAGAACCCTCAGATTTCTGTATGCAAACATGGGTGCCAGAGTTGTTTTTACAAGAGTCTCTCCAGTTTTCCCGTCATTTCCTGCATGGGGCACCTTCTTTTCGATTGCAAGCTCTTTCAGTGCCGGTATTGACGATCCAGCACTTGGTGTGAAGTTGCCATAGGGAATTCCATTCTTCAATGCCACGTAGGCATAGAGTATACTTGCAGATGCATGTTCTCTGACATCATCCTCTATCATCTTCTCGAATCCATCCAGGCTACCATGATACTGCTGGCTGTAATTTAGCAGTGGTTCGGTGGAGGCAGAGTTGATCATGACTGTATCCCCATCTGAGAACTTTCTTAGATCCTGATCAAGCCTTTCAACAATTTGTGAAAGTGTCAGGTTCTCACTTTCAAGGGTTTCAAGTTCTCCAAGAGCTTGAACACCGCTACCGCAGTTTATTGCCGTCCCTGTCTGTGCCCTTATCTTTTCAAGCTCATCTCTGACTTTTTCAAGCAAATGCCCTTCAAAATGTCTGTTTGCCTCCCAGTGCTGGAAGGTTGCATCATAGGCATTTTCAGCTTTTCTTATTTCATGACCGCCAAATTCAAATTTCAGAGGGGCATATCTGCCGATACCTTCAAAGTGTGGAAGCTCGCTCACAAGTCCTGTTCTTGTGAGTTCGTTCCTTTCTATCAGGACCCCTCCAACCATTGCAGTTGTTGAGACTATACCGTAAGCACCAACGTACCATATTTTCATTGTGATCACCCCCGAGAATTGAAATTTCTGAAAATTTTTAAACATGCGATTTAAAAAATTTTGTGAACTTCCAGGAAATGGAGGAATTGAAGAACTCGGTGAACGGATCCTTTCAGAAAGGTGACAGAATTGTGATAGAAATTGGATTTTTCAATGCTCTGCTCGGAATAATGGGACATGCCATTGCATCCATAGAAAATGGAAACATTTATCAGGCACGGGAGATTCTAAGCGAAGCAGGTGAGATAATCTACCAGAGATATAAATCGATTTTGGTCGAAGAATGATTCGATAATCGCAAGTTTTTTATACAAGCAAATCAATCTGTTGCCATGGATTTTCTTGCCAGAAGATTTGCAGAGCTCATCGCAGGTAACATAGTTTTCTCAGACAACTACGGCAGTTCAATGAAAAAATGGAGGGGGATATTTGATGTATCCCAGAAGGAGCTTGCAGAAAGACTCAACATCACTCCATCAGTAATAAGCGATTACGAGTCAAACAGAAGAAAATCCCCGGGAATGGCATTCATCAAAAAGGTTGTTGAAACTCTTGTCGAAATTGACAGGGAGAGAGGATGGAGAACACTGTCAAGATACAAGGAGCTCATTGGAGTTGAGTTTGATGTAATAATAGATCTGAACGAGTATTCCAATCCGGTTTCATCCACCAGACTCGCGGACTGTCTCGATGGAACCCTTGTAACTGATTTTGGAAGAAATGCTATGGGACACACAGTTGTCGACAGTCTGAGGGCAATTCTTGAGATGAGCAGCTATGATTTTTACAGGCTGTTTGGTCTGACAAGTGAAAGGGCACTGATCTTTACAAAGGTCACAACCGGAAGGTCTCCTCTTGTTGCGGTCAGGGTTGCCAACCTGAAGCCATCTGTCATCGTTCTGAACCCGGTTAATGGAGGAAATCTTGACAGGCTTGCAATAAAGATCGCCGAGATAGAAGGGATCGATCTGGTTGTTACCGAGGTAGATGAGAATGAGCTGATTTCAAGACTCAGAAGCATGGAGGTGTGAGAAGTGGTTGGAATAACCTCATACGGTACCTACATCCCAAAATACAGGATCAGGGCTGATGAGATTGCGAGAATATGGGGTGAAAATGCAGAGGCTATAAAAAATGGTCTTGGCGTTTATGAGAAGAGCGTTCCAGACATAGATGAAGATACCGCTACAATATCGGTGATGTGTGCAAGGGAGGCTGTGAAAAGGGCAGAAGTTTCAAGAAATTCCATCGGTGCAATCTTTGTAGGCTCTGAAAGTCATCCTTATGCCGTAAAACCAACTGCAACCATTGTTGGTGAGGCTCTCGGAATCAATAGCTTCTTTCATTCTGCAGATCTTGAATTTGCATGCAAGGCCGGGACAGCCGGAATTCAGAACTGCATGGCAATGGTAGAGTCTGGTATGATAGAGTACGGGCTTGCAATAGGTGCAGACACAAGCCAGGGCGCTCCGGGAGATCCTCTGGAATATTCTGCATCTGCAGGTGGTGCTGCATTTTTAATTGGAAATGACGGTGTTATTGCTGAGATCAGAGATACGCTGAGCTACACAACAGATACCCCCGATTTCTGGAGGAGAGAGGGTCAGCCGTATCCCAGCCACGGGGGCAGATTTACAGGAGAGCCAGCTTATTTCAGACATGTATCCACGGCTGCAAGGGAAATCATGGAAAGAAATAATCTTAAACCTGAGGATTTCAGCCATGCCGTCTTTCACATGCCCAACGGAAAGTTTCCTGTCAGGGTGGCAAGAATGCTTGGATTTGATAAGAAACAGATAGAGCAGGGTCTTGTTGTGAGATACATAGGAAACACATACTCAGGTTCGTCTCTTCTTGGATTCTGTGCGGTGCTTGATATTGCAAAGCCAGAGGACAGAATTCTTCTCACATCGTTTGGAAGTGGTGCGGGAAGTGATGCATTCATAATTGAGGTCAGGGAGGAAATAAATTCGATTGAAAGGAATCCCACAGTTTGGGAAAAGATAAAAAATGGAGTTTACATTGATTACGGATTTTACGCGAAGCTGAGAAGAAAGATAAGAATGGGGTGACAGAATGCGAAGGGTTGCGGTTATAGGAGTTGGAATATCAAGATTCGGCGAGCTCTGGGACATGAGCTTCAGGGACATAGTCATTTCGGCAGGAACGGAGGCTATTGAGGACGCAAATCTTGAAGGCAGGGAGATAGAGGCAATGTATGTTGGAAACATGAGTGGTGGGAGGTTCATCTCTCAGGAGCATATTTCTGCACTCATTGCAGATTACTCAGGACTTGCATCGATAAACGTACCATCAGTAAGGGTTGAGGCTGGAGATGCAAGTGGCGGTGTTGCTTTGAAGGAAGCATATATCTCAGTTGCATCCGGAATTCATGATATAGTCATCGCTGCTGGAGCAGAAAAGGTAACAGACGTGGGTTCTGCAAGTGAAATAATGGATTCCACAATAGATCAGGAGTGGGAGGCATTTCCGGGAGCGAGTCTCGCCGGGCTTTATGCAATGATGGCAAGACTGCACATGCATGAATACGGAAGTACTGAAGAGGATCTGGCAGGGATAAGTGTTAAAAATCACAAAAATGCTGTTAAAAATCCAAAAGCCCAGTTCAGAAGGGAAATTAAAGTTCAGGATGTTCTTTCATCTCCGTACACAGCAGAACCTCTCAAAATGCTCGATACCGCACCCATAAGTGACGGGGCATCGGTACTCATTCTGGCAGGTGAGGATGTTGCAGGAAAGTACACAGATACTCCTGTTTTCATAGACGCAATAATCCAGTCAAGCGATTTTATTGCACTGCAGAGCAGAGAAAGCATACTTGAGATGAAGGCAGTCAAAACAGCGGTAAGAAAGGCTCTGAGAATGTCAAGATGTGAGCTCAATGATGTGGATGTATTTGAGCTTCATGACTCGTTCACGATAACAGAACTCTTGCTTTATGAGAATATCGGGTTATGCAGACATGGAGAAGGGCACATGCTTGTGAGAGAGGGTGAAACCGAAATTGATGGAAGGTACCCTGCAAATCCATCAGGAGGTCTTAAGGCGTGTGGTCATGCTGTTGGAGCCACAGGCATAAGACAGGCTGGAGAAATAGTTCTCCAGCTGAGAGGTGATGCTTCTGGAAGACAGGTTCAGGCTGAAAGGGGAATGGCGGTGAATATCGGAGGAACAGGTGCAACTGCTGTTGTTTCAATTTTCAGGAGGTGATAACATGCTTCCAAGATTCTGGAGGAAGATCAGATACAGGTACAATCTGATCGGCACTGAATGCACAAACTGCGGAAAAAAATTCTATCCTCCAAGAAACCTCTGTCCTGAGTGCAGAAGGAAGAGCAGAATCGCTGAGGTTGAGCTGGGAGAAACAGGTACTGTGGTATCCTATACTGTTATCCATGACTCATCCGAGTCTTACAAGCTTCAGAAGCCCTATGTTGTGGCTTTGATAAAGCTCGATTCCGGACCTTCTGTGATTTCACAGATAGTCTGCAATCCGGATGACATAGAAATCGGAACCAGAGTCAGGGCCATCTTCAGAAAATACGGAGAGGATGGAGAGGAGGGGATAATATATTACGGAACAAAATTTGAGCCAGTAATCTGAGGGAGCTGGCTTCAATGTTCTTTGGAACAGCCGGAGTTCCAAATTCCACAAACGGAACCGGAACAGCAGATGGAATAAAGAGGATAAGGGAGCTCTCACTTGACTGCATGGAGGTGCAGTTCGTCAGAGGGGTCAAAATGGGAAATCTGACTGCAAGGAACATAAGGAAGATTTCAGAGGATCTGGGTGTGAAGCTGAGTGTCCACGCTCCTTACTATATAAATCTGAATGCCGACAGTGAAATAAAGGTCAGGCAAAGCATGCAGAGAATCACTGAAAGTGCAAGGATAGGCAGCATTATGGGTGCCGAGAGCATAGTCTTTCATCCCGGATACTACATGAAAAGAACGAGAGATGTGGCCTTCAGAAGGATAAGGGAAGCCGTTGAGGAGCTTTCAGAGAATCTGAGAGATTTCGGAGTTGTTTTAAGACCTGAAACCTCAGGAAGGAGAGAACAGTTTGGAGAACTTGATGAGATACTCCAGCTGTGCAGTGGAATTGACTCTGTTCTGCCATGTCTTGATGTGAGCCACATCCATGCAAGAACAGGAAAATTCAACACGGTGGAAGAGTTTCTCGCTGCCATGGAAAAGATAGAGACACATCTTGGGGATGAAGCAATCAGAAACATGCACATCCATATAAGCGGAATTGATTACGGACTTAAAGGAGAGAAAAGCCATCTGAACCTCAGAGAATCTGATTTCAATTATATGGGTTTCCTTAAAGCTCTTAAAGAATTCTCTGCAGATGGAACGGTTATTTGTGAAAGTCCGAATCTTGAAGAGGATGCCCTTATGCTCAAAACCCTTTTCTCAGAACTCTGATGTTTTCTGCTGTGATCCAAATTCAAATTCTTCAACCACCTCATTCAATTTCTGGAACCAGCTTTCAAGTTCGATTCTGAGCTTTTCCTTCAGATTTTCTATTGGAATCGGGACATAGAGATACTTGTAGCCTCCATGCTTCAGAATTCTGTATTCCCTCTCAACGAGACCCTTCTCCATGAGAGACTGAAGACTCCTGTAAATCCCGCTTCTATCCTTTCCAATCACCTCGGCAAGTTCATCAACGCCAACATTTGGATGCTGATGGAGGGCAAGGTAAACCTCAATTTCAGATGGAGTGAGATTTAAAACACATCTCAGAATGTGATGAAAGGTTGCTTCTTCAGAGAACAGCTCCCTCAATTTCTGTTCGTCCATATCTAACCACCTTTGTCGATTATTATCAGTATGTTTCCAGCTTCAAGCACGTCCACATCCTTTCCTCCCACAACCTTTTCCATTCTAACTTCAAACCATTCCCTTTTGAGCTCAATTTTGCTACCATTTACATCTATACTAACTTTCCCATCATTTATAAGCTTTAACATTTCATCTTCCGTCATCTTTTTGACCAAAGCCAGAATGGTTGAAGTTTTTTCCCTGAACATCGGGCCTATTACGCTGTATTTTGGCCTGAGTTCAGCAATTCTTACTGTTATTTCAGGGCTGCTGTCCACAAGCTCTACCTCTGCATTCAACGCTCCCGCAACATCTCTCACATCAATTGTTTCTGTTGTTACAATAGATATTCTTCCCATTGGAGCGTTCAAAGCCATTCTTCTGTCATGTTTATATCTCCTGACCTCTTCCACAACTTTTCTTATCAGGTCACCCTTTCTCTCAGCCTCTTCATCAATGAATCTCTCCTCGACTTCAGGATAGGGCTGTTTATGGACGCTTCCATTTCCTGAGAAGATCTGCCAGCACTCCTCAGCAAGAAACGGAGTTATTGGTGCTATCATCCTTATCAGTGCAGAAAGTACCCTGTAAAGCGTGTACTTTGCTGGAATTTTTTCCTCATCGTTTCCTGAATAAAGTCTGTTCTTCACAAGCTCGATATAGTCATCTGCAAGCTCGTACCATGTGAAGCCTCTGACTGCCTTGATGGCTCTTGCAAAGTCGTATTCTGACATCGCCTCATCAACCTCTCTCACGAGTCTGTTGAGCCTTGAAAGAATCCATCTGTCAGTGTCTCTCAATTTTTTCTCGTGTTCTTCATCAGGCTGGTAATCGTTCAAATGAGTCATTGCAAACCTGAGAATGCTCCAGAACTTCTGCTGAAATCTTGATGCCGATACCACCTCTTTCCAGCTGAAAATCACATCTGTACCCATAACACCACCAATTGCAGCCCACTGCCTCATCGCATCTGCCCCGTATTTTTCTATGACCTCTTCAGGAGTTATGATGTTTCCAAGGCTCTTGCTCATTTTTCTGCCATCCTCTCCGAGAACCATTCCGTTTACAACAATTTCATACCATGGGATCTGACTGACAAGAGCCAAACTTCTGAGAATAGTATAAAATGCCCATGTTCGAATTATGTCGTGTCCCTGAGGCCTGAGATGAGTTGGATACTCCTTCAGATCATCTGGCCAGCCTGTTATGGCCAGCGGCGTTATGCTGGAGTCCATCCAGGTGTCAAGCACATCATCCTCTCCCTCAAAATCTTTTCCTCCACATCTGGGGCATGGCTCTGCTGGACTGTCCTTTGATGGATCAACAGGAAGCCACTCCTCTCTTGCAACAAAAACATAACCGCAATTCCTGCAGTACCATACCGGAATGGGTGTTGCAAAAACTCTCTGTCTGCTTATAACCCAGTCCCAGTCCATGCTGTCTATCCAGCTTTCAAGTCTGTGAAACATGTGATCCGGAATCCATCTTATTTTTCTGGCATTTTCCAGAATCTTCTCCTTCTCGATTTTCACAAACCACTGCTTTTCAGCAACGATTTCAACAGGAGTCTTGCATCTCCAGCAGACTCCGACATTGTGATCTACCTCTTCCTGTTTGAGCAGCTTTCCCATCTTTTTCAGATCATCAAGTATTCTTTCCCTTGCCTCACTTACAGTGAGACCTGCGTACCTTCCAGCCTTCTCACTAAGCCTCCCGTTTCTTGAAAGAACGTCTCTCAGCTGAAGGTTGTGTTTCTTCCACCATCTGACATCCTGCCGGTCACCAAAAGTGCAGATCATCACCATTCCTGTGCCGTACTCGGGATCTACCTCATCATCCTCAATTATCCTGACCACGTGACCTGTGCCGGGAACTTTCACCTCTTTCCCAACCATATCTCTGTATCTCTCATCCTCAGGATGCACCGCAATGGCAACGCATGCAGGAATGAGCTCAGGTCTTGTGGTCGCTATCACAACATTCCTGTCAAATTCAACATAATTCAGGGTTGTTTTGCTGGATTTGTACTCAATTTCTGCCAAGGCAATTGTTGTTTCGCATCTTGGACAGAAAATTACAGGGTGTTCCCCTCTGTAGATCAAACCCTTGCTGTACATTCTTACAAAGCTCACCTGGGTTTTTCTGAAATATTCAGGATACATGGTTATGTACTCTTTGCTCCAGTCAATGCTGAATCCGAGTCTCCTCATAGTTTTTTTCATTTTTTCTATGTTTTCCTCTGTAAATCTGATACAAAGTTCTCTGAACTTTTCCCTTGAAACATCACTTTTCTTTATGCCGTAAAGCTCCTCAACCTTCACCTCTGTTGGAAGCCCGTGACAGTCCCATCCCTGAGGAAACATAACTTCATAACCCTTCATTCTCTTGTATCTCGCTATGAAATCAATGTAACACCAGTTAAGAGCATTTCCGATGTGAAATGTTCCTGTTGGATACGGGGGTGGGGTATCTATTATAAAATGTGGCTTTTCAGAATTCCAGTCAAAGTGGTAAAGATGATCACTCCACCTCTCAGCCCACTTCTCCTCAACCTTGTGGGCATTGTATTCCTTATTTATCTCCATAATGATCACCTCACGTGGTTTGTAAGTCTTCCAATGCTTTCAATCTCCACAGTGACGGTGTCACCACTTTTCAGCCTTCCAACACCCGAAGGTGTGCCTGTTGTGATAACATCACCCTCCTTCAAGGTCATGATTGACGAAATGTATGAAACGAGTCTGTAGACGTTGAATATGAGATTTGAGGTATTTGATCTCTGGACAACCCTGCCATTCAGATATGTTCTGATCTCAAGATTTGCTGGATCTGCAGAGATTGAAATGTAGGGTCCGATGGGGGAGAACGTGTCAAATGATTTTGAAATGCTCCAGTCCCATCCAGATTGCTGGAGATCTCTGGCAGTAACATCATTGAAGCAGGTGAAACCGAGAATGTGTTCTTTTGCTTCCGTTTCTTCTACATCTCTGCATCTCTCACCAATCACGACCGCAAGCTCTCCCTCGTAATCAACCCTTTTGCTGATTTCCGGCAGAACTATACAGTCTCCATCTCCTATCACTGAAGATGGAGATTTCATGAAAAGAACAGGTTTCTCAGGGACATCCATGTTGAGTTCCATTGCATGATCCCTGTAATTCAGCCCAACTCCAATTATCTTTTCCGGAATGGTGGGAGGTAAAAATCTCACATCTGAAATGTTCATGCAATCACCATCGATAATGAGGTGACTGTCCCTGATTTCAAAATAATCCTCAAAAATCTCGCCTCTCACAACAAATCTACCATATCCGATCATGGGCTAAGTGAAAATCTCTCAAAATATATTGGTTTCTCTTGAGCAATCCGAATCATGGCTCAAACTTTTTATTCCATTTCAGATTTCAGCTCACAATGGTGACCTTCCTGTCAGGTGGTACCGGAACACCAAAGCTTATTGCAGGGTTCAAGGAGGTTTATGAGAACTTCTCGGTTATCGTGAATACTGCAGAGGATGTCTGGGTGTCAGGGAACAGAATATGTCCTGATATTGATTCTGTCATTTACACCCTTGCAGGACTGATTGATGAGAAAAGATGGTGGGGTATCAGGGGGGATACGTTCAAAACACATTTCAGGCTTAAATCTCTTGGAATGGATGAAAAAATGATGGTTGGCGATCTTGACAGAGCAACTCACATCTTCAGAAGTGAAATGCTGAGAAAGGGTTTGAGTCTGACAGATGTGACAGAAAGAATCTGCCAGTCCTTGGGTATTTCTCAAAGCGTCATTCCGATGACAGATGATGAAGTTGCAACAAAAATCCTGACTCCCTGTGGTGAAATGCATTTCCAGGAATTCTGGGTTGAAAAAAAAGGAGAGCCAGAGGTAACAGGAATCAGAATAGAAAACATTGAAAAAGCAAGACCATCAAAAAAGGCTGTTAATGCAATCAGGAAAAGCAGATCTGTCATCATCGGTCCAAGCAACCCTGTAACAAGCATCGGTCCGATAATAGGTCTTGAAGGGATACGAAATGAACTGGAAAAAAAGAAGGTTGTTGTTGTCTCTCCTTTCATTGGAAACAAACCCTTTAGCGGTCCGGCAGGAAAGTTCATGATTGCTCTTGGATTATCTCCATCACCCAGAGGTCTCTTGGAGTACTACGGAAAGATAATAGACGTGCTGATCGTCCATAGCGGGGATTCTTTTGAAAGCGACAGATGCGAAATTGTTGAGACAGATATAATAATCAAAAGCAGAAAAGATGCCGAAAGGCTTTCGCGGTTCATTCTTGAACTTCTCTGAAGTATTTTTCCAGTATCTTTTTCTGGCCTCTTCTGAGAATTTCGGAAAGGGTTGATGAGGCAATTCCAAAATGATCTGCCATTTCTTCAAGCTTGATTCTTTTCGGGTAGTCAAAATATCCCTTTTCAAGGGCATATTTGAGTATCTCCTCCTCCCTGTATGTCATTCCGGTTTTTGATGGCTTTCCCTTGTAAAGCAGATCAAATTCAACTCCGTATTCCTCAAGCTTACCCATGAGTGTTTTGAAGGACTCATCATCGCATATGATGTCCCAGACTATCTCACCCTCATCAAAGTCTATCCTTTTCAGAATGCAGCCGGACTGAACTATGGGCAGAGCAACCAGACACGTGTGCTCTCTGACAAGCACCTTTGCCTCATCTCTTGAAACAAGAACAGCATCACATTTTTCAGGCAGTTTGTCCACGAGTGAGTCCACATCCTTTCCCTTAACCTGAAAAAGACCCTTTATGGTTTCACCGACATCTGTGATCCCCTCTACTCTTGCCATTATGTCCTGCATTTCCAGCAAAAGGCCTATAGCACAGTTTTCAGGAAGCTTTGTCTTTATCTGGAGCTCTATCACATTCTTAGCTCTGCAACGCAATTTATAATGCTTTCCAAAAACTTACCAAAATGCTTAAAAACCCTGAAAGTCTCGGAGTTTCTGCTCTGATGCCCGGGTGGTGTAGCCAGGCCTAACATGCGGGCCTGTCGAGCCCGCGCCTCGGGTTCAAATCCCGGCCCGGGCGTTTCTTGCTTTGGTTTTATCTCCATCCATGACTTCCAAGAAAAACTCGGAAACTGGATGAATTCTTTTCCGGAAACTCCGAGGGAAAAAAGAACCGGCAGAAATTCTCGCTATAGTCTTCATTGTGGAAACAGTGAAGGGAGGTGAGAGCAGAAATGCCAGATGAGGCAAAGAGGCTCATCGGCTTCTCAGGATTTTCAGGTTCAGGCAAGACAACCCTCGTCAACAGGCTTGCGGAAAAGCTCGGATGCGGAAAGGTGACGGAGGTTGCATCAAGCATCTTCATTGATATTTGCAGTTGCTGGATATGTTCGCCTGGAATCAGCTCGAAAAAAGCATCAGACTGCAGAGAAGAATTCTTGATGATGTCATCTCCAAGTACTCCGACTCTGACTGCGAGAACATTGCAGGGCTGGCATTTCCACCCATTATGGAAGGGAGGATCGATGGCAGGCCTGTCTCCTTCATGTGAGTTACGTTGTTGGAGTTGAGATTCCAAAAAACAAGGACAGGGTTGCATTCAAACCGGTCAAAACCAGCAAGGGCCTGAGAGCACTTCAGGTTGAAATACTCGAGAAGTTTGAGGGTGAAGACAGGGTCAGATGTCCTGATTGCGGAAAACTCGTGGTTCCAAGGCTCATAACATACAAAGGCGAACCTGAAAAATCAGTCTGTCCCTTCTGCGGTGAAACGATAAGATCGTTCTGGACAATATCTATTTTTTGACCTTTTTTAAAAAGCCATCATGCGGTACTTTAGAAATTGTAACATAGATTGTTTTAATTTAATCCAGCCTCCCCTCAACACCAAAAACATTGCAATCGAATGTAATCCACAACTCATCCCCAATTCTCAAAGAGTTTCAGCCCCTTCACTCTCTGAAAGTGCCTTTTATTTCCTGTAAAAAGCGTGACATCATTCTCCATAACTATACCGGCAATAAGAATGTCCCTGAAGTCTATCGCTCTTCCATCCGATTCGAGCTCTGCCAGAATCTCTCCTGAAATTTTTGCAGATTGCTCTGTGAGTTTTAAGATTTCGAGTCTCTCAGCCAGTTCATCAACAGCTTTTACATTTCCGCCTTTTCCTGTTCTGTAAGCGCCGTAATAAAGTTCGAATATGTTTATTGAAGTGGTTAGAAGTTTATGCTTTTCTTCCAGCGTTTTAATCGCTTCCACAATCTTTCTTTTCCCTCTCAGAAAGTCAATGAGAACATCTGTGTCTAAGCAGATTTCCAAGTCCTCCACCCCTTGCTGAGAGATTCTTTGATTTCCCTCACCTCTCCATCGCTGACATCCCACGAACCTGCTAAATCACTTATTTTTCTTCTCAGAAGATACTTTATAGCTTCTTCAATTGAAACAGGCTTTTTGAGCTCTGCCTGAAGTTTTCCCGCAAGTTCAACAAGCTCTCTGTATGTTTCCTCGCTCAACTTTATGGATTTTGTAGGCATAGTGATAAATGTGGTCAAGGTGGTATAAATTCCTGTTGGTGTTCAGGGAGATGAGGAAATGATCCTCCTGCCCTTCCAGCGAGGCAGGAGGTGATGAAAATGGGTTATGTGAAGCCGATGTTTACACTTGTAAGAGCTTACTGTGAGTGCGGGAATGCATGCGAGGAGGATATCTTGAATGCAATCAAGAGAGTCTTCGGTTAGGATTTTACAAGCGAGATAGTGAGGTTTGAATCAGATGAGCCCATATTTGCAGGAGTGAGCATCGGAATTGAAAGGGGACTTGTCATGGACTTCAGGGTTAATGCGGAATATGCAGATAAGCTCGTTGAAATCCTCGAGCCAAAAATTGAGGAGCTTGAGAGAATTCTTGCAGAGAACTCTAATGGACAGTACGTCCAGGTTGAGACCTTTGAAATTTTTCTGAGGAGGAGTGGAATCAACATTCTCTGATTTTTTCTCTTTTCAACCACCGTTCCTGATGAAGTGGTTTTTTAGGAGGTGCCTCAGATGAATGAGAAGAGGAGAGCGAGAATTAGGCGTGCCATGGAAACCGTTCTCAAAGCTCTTGAAAACAATCTCGAAAAAGTTGCTCTTGCGGTATTCAGGGGGAATTCCAAACCCTTAGACAGCTGGAGCCTCTTCAACCGCCTGATAATGTTCATGGGCAACACCTGTGATGCAAGGGGATTCAGGCAGTGGGAGAAGGTGGGAAGGAGGGTTAAGAA